>JADMIO010792713.1_pt1 | contig 73934 bp, 74 predicted proteins | sample 8958161 | NCBI WGS metagenome assembly JADMIO01 (sample SAMN16585339, study PRJNA669376) | soil metagenome | isolation source: Crop rotation soil | place: USA: Cullars Rotation, Alabama | collected 2011
CCGCGACTTCAAGTCACGTGAATTCCAAGCTTCGGATCCCACTGTGCTGGAAAGCTGATCGTGATCGGCTTTGCGGCGCAATCCGTTTTTCCGGCTGTGCGTGGCGCGCTCGAACGCAGTCCCTCGATCGAGCATGGCGAGATCTGGCGCCTACTTACCACGCTCTTTGTCCAGGACGGCGGCGTTGTCGGCTTTGGCTTCAATCTTTCTTTTCTGCTGGCGGTCGGCGTATTCGCGGAGCAGCATTTCTCGCGCGCACGCTGGCTCACGATCTATTTTGTCGGCGCCCTCGCCGCCGAGCTAATTGCGCTAAGTTGGAAGCCTTATGGCGGCGGAAATTCCGTGGCGGACTTGGCGCTCGCGGGCGCGCTGACCGTCCGGGCCGTGAATTGGAAACAACATCTCGCCGCGATCATCGCGGCGATCGGCCTCGCCGCCGGCGCAACACTCCTCGCAATTCGCGACATACATGGCGTTGGCTATGCGGCAGGCGTTGCGATTGCCCTTCTGCTCGCCCGGAAGCGCCCGCGAGCTGACCCCGCGGGCGCCTGAGACTTATTAACCGACCACGCAACGATGGTTTTGCGCTGTGCCCATGCTGGTCGGCGCTTTCAGACACGAGCAGGCCTGCCCGTCCGCGTGATGGGTGTGGCACGAGCCCGGCGTCGTCGTCGTGGTTTCGGTCGTGGTCGTGGTGGAGCTGCCGCCCGCCGGCAACGGCGTCGTCGTCGTGCTGGTGGTGCTCGTCGTCGTGGTTGGCGGCGCGCTCGGCGTCGGCGCGGTCATGGTGGTCGAAGAGCTCGAAGACGTCGTCGCCGTTGTTGTCGGCGTCGTTTGCGCGAGCGTGAGTGGAACCGCGAGCGCCAAGCTGGCGGCGAAGGCGCCGGCCATAAGCAATGCTTTCATCGGTGATCCTCCGGAAACCCCCGCAATCAACCGCCAGGGGAAGAATGAGTTGCCTTCACACGTCGAGATTTCGGGAACAGCGAGGGAACTCGGGCGCTTCGTCCCTTTCGCGCACGCAGTTGGCAGAATGGCTTGAAGGCGTCCGGCGCTTGTTCGACAAAAGGCGCGGAGCAACTTCATGTCCGAGCCGCAAATCTTCCCCGTCCCGCGTGAATGGGCCGAACGGGCTTATGTCGACGCCGTCGGCTATCGCTCACGCCACGCAGCCGCGCTCGAGGATCCGGAAGCGTTCTGGGGCGTCGAAGGCTTAAGGCTCGATTGGATCAAGCCCTATTCCAAAGTGAAGGACGTCTCCTTCGACAAGGAGAACTTCCGCATCCGCTGGTACGAAGACGGCGTCCTCAATGTCTCCGCGAATTGCGTCGATCGCCACCTCGCCACACGCGGCGATCAGGTGGCGATTATTTGGGAAGGCGACGATCCTTCGCAGAGCAAGAGCTTCACCTATCGCGACGTGCACCGAGAAGTGTGCAAGTTCGCCAACGTGTTGAAGGCCAACGGCGTCAAGAAGGGCGACGTCGTCACCATCTATCTGCCGATGATCCCGGAAGCGGCGTTCTCGATGCTCGCTTGCGCGCGGATTGGAGCCATCCATAGCGTCGTGTTCGGCGGCTTTTCCCCCGAAAGCCTCGCCAACCGCCTCGCCGATTGTTCATCCCGGGTCGTCATCACCGCCGACGAAGGCGTCCGCGGCGGCAAGAGCATTCCGCTCAAGGCCAATGTCGACGAAGCTCTGACCCACGCGCACGTGCCCACCAATGTTAGCCGCGTCATCGTCGTCACCCGCACTGGCGCCGCCGTGCCGATGCAGGAAGGCCGCGATATCGTCTATGAACGCGAAGCCGCAAACGTCGTTGGCGATTGCCCAATCGAGCCGATGGGTGCGGAAGATCCGCTCTTTATTCTCTACACGTCAGGCTCGACCGGCAAACCCAAGGGCGTCCTGCACACGACCGCCGGCTATCTTGTCTATGCCGCGATCACGCACCAATACGTGTTCGATTATCATGACGGCGATATTTATTGGTGCACCGCCGACGTGGGTTGGGTTACCGGCCACAGCTACATCGTTTACGGCCCGCTCGCGAACGGCGCGACCACGCTCATGTTCGAAGGCGTGCCGAACTACCCCAACACGTCGCGTTTCTGGGAGGTGATCGACAAGCACAAGGTCAACATCTTCTACACCGCGCCCACCGCGATCCGCGCGCTGATGCGCGAGGGCGAGGCGCCGGTAAAACGCGCGTCGCGCGCGTCGCTCCGGCTGCTCGGCAGCGTCGGTGAGCCGATCAATCCGGAAGCGTGGCTCTGGTATCATCGCGTCGTTGGCGACGGCCGCTGCCCTGTTGTCGATACGTGGTGGCAAACCGAAACCGGCGGCATTTTGATCACCCCGCTGCCCGGCGCCACTGCGTTGAAGCCCGGCTCAGCAACGCTCCCCTTCTTCGGCATCAAGCCCGCGCTCGTCGATGCGGACGGCAAACTTCTCGAGGGCGCGGTGAGCGGCAATCTGGTGCTGCTCGATTCATGGCCGGGGCAGATGCGCACGGTCTATGGCGATCACCAGCGCTTCATCGACACTTATTTCTCGGCCTATCCCGGCAAGTATTTCACCGGCGACGGCTGCCGCCGCGACGAAGACGGCTATTTCTGGATCACCGGCCGCGTCGATGATGTGCTGAACGTTTCCGGCCATCGTCTCGGCACCGCGGAAATCGAAAGCGCGCTTGTAGCAGATACAAAAGTCGCGGAAGCCGCGGTCGTCGGCTATCCGCACGACGTCAAAGGCACCGGCATCTACGCTTACGTCACACTAAAACAAGGGGTCGAGCCCAGCGAGGACCTGAAGCGCGAATTGGTGCAAATGGTCAGCCACGAAATCAGCCCCATCGCCAAGCCCGACGTCATCCAGTTCGCGCCCGGCCTGCCAAAGACGCGCAGCGGCAAGATCATGCGCCGCATCCTGCGGAAGATCGCGGAAAACGATCTCTCCAATCTGGGCGACACCTCCACTCTCGCCGACCCAAGCGTCGTCGACGATCTGGTGAAAAACCGCGCCGCGATCTAGTTCCGCAACGCCTGCGCCAGCGCCGTTCCCGCGCGCATCGGCAGCGGCGGGTCCACGTTGGCCGCGATGAACACCGACCAGCGCCCGTCGGAATCGACCAGCGCGTTGGCGCCCTGCGTCCCGCCCGCGAACGAAAGCATGCCTTCGTGTGGCCGCGTTGGCGACACTTCGTTCAGAACCCATGCCGTCTCCGCGCCATTCAGCAAACGCTCATCGCGCAGCGCGTTATCGAACTTCAACAAGTCGCCCACCGTTGAATAGACCCCGCCCGCGCCGCTTCCCGTGTAGCCGCCGCGCGTATCCGCATCGCCATAAGCGCCGTTCGCATTGCCCTCGCGCGTATAAAGGTGCGCTGTGTTGGCCGGCGGCGCGGTGCGGTTGACGTAACCTGTCCGCGTCATGCCCGCGGGCGTGAATACGTTGCGCTGGACATAATCTTCAAACTTCATGCCGGAGACGCGCTCAACGATCTCGCCCAGAACGATGTAACAGCCATTGCAATATTCGGTCTGCGAACCCGGTGCGAAGTGCGGTGGCTGATGCGAAACGAAATTGTAATATGCGTGGTTCGAGATGAATTGCGCCTTCGGCGCCGCATCGAACGCTTCACTGAAAAAATCAGCGACCCCGCCCTGCATCTCTATCAGCTGATTGATTGTGGCGGCCTTGGTGATTTCATTCGGATAATCCGGCAGCAACTGGCCGACGGTGTCGGTGAGGTGCAGCTTTCCGTCCTGGATCAGACGCGCAATCGCAGTTTGGGTGAATTTCTTGCCGATCGAAGCGATGTTGAACATCGTGTCGACGGTGTTCGCCGCGTGATGCTCGCGGTTAGCAGGCCCATAAGCGCGCGTCGCGACCGCTTGACCGTTGTGCGCAACCAGCACCGCGCCAGCAAAATCGTCATGCGCGACCATCGGCGCGAAATACGCATCGATCGCAGCGCTTATTTGCGCTGGCGACATTGAGCCGTTGATTTGCGGGGTCGGCAGAGCGGGGCCGGATGGCGCACCGCCCAATTGCGCCTCCATGCCGAGCGCGGCGATCTTGTGCTCCGCTCCCGCGTCGAATGTGAATACAAGCGTCGCTGTACGATCGCTCGGTCCATGAATTGTTGCACGGATGTTGTCGGGACCCTGCTCCGCTTCAGCCGGGCCGAAATGACCAAATTCGGACGCCACACGCGTTGCAAACCCCGCGCGTTGCTCCGGCGTGCGGTGCGCCAGCGCTTGCGGCGTGAAATTCGCTTGTGCGGCAGCCTCGAACTGCGCCGGGTCGCCGGTCCGCAATGCATTGAGAATCGCTGAGGCGCGCGCGAGCGGCGCGACCGCCTGCTGCGCCATCGCGGGACCGAGCACAAACGTCATCGCAGCCGCAATCGCGGCCCAAACCAAGCGCACACGCATCAACATTCCCCTGTTTCGCGGTGATGTTTCGGGGAGCAATGTTGCGCCAGTATTTCAGCGCTGCGTCTGCCGCTTGGTCTGCGACGAACGGCTCAAGCGCTTGCGCGATCCAGGGCGGCAACGTCTTCCGCGCTCAAATTCACCGAAAGCGAACCCATCAATTCCCCAAGCTGCGCCACGCTGGTGACGCTCGCGATCGGCGCGGCGATCGCGGGCTTCGCCATCACCCAGGCGAGTGCGATCTGCGCTTGCGTTGCGCCAATGCGCGCGGAGATGGCGTCGAGCACCGCCAGCACGGCCGGGCCTTTGCCTTGCATATATTTATCCATGCGCCCGCCGCGGACCGCGCTTTTCGCCTTGTCCGCTTCGGTGCGGTACTTGCCGGTAAGATAGCCGTTGGCGAGCCCATAATACGGAATGAGTGAAACCTGCTGACGCGCACAGAACGGCATCAGATCGGCTTCGATCTCGCGCGCCAGCAGATTGTATTCTGGTTGCAGCGTCTCGAACCGCGGCAGGCCGCTCACATCGAAAGCCTCCGCGAAGCGGTCCATATCGAAATTGGAGGCGCCGATGGCGCGCACCTTGCCCGCTTTCAACAGCGCGTCGAGCGCACTCAGATATTCCTCCGCCGGCGTCGCTTTGTCGTCGCGGTGCAGCTGATAGAGATCAACCGTCTCGATCTGCAAGCGCGTCAGCGAATCTTCACACGCCGCGATGATGTTATCGCGCTTCAACCCGACACGCGTCGGCAGCATGCCGACCTTGGTGGCGATCATCACTTTGTCGCGTTTGCCGCTTTGCTTGATCCAGCGGCCGATCACGTTTTCGCTTTCGCCGCCTTTGTGACCTGGCGCCCAGACCGAATAAGCGTCCGCCGTGTCGATCGCGTCTCCCCCGCCGGCGACGAATGCGTCCAGGATGGCGAACGAGGCTTTTTCGTCGACGGTCCAGCCCAGCACATTGGTGCCGAGCATGAACGGCGTGATCGAGATGCCGCTTCGTCCCAATTCCCGCTTCTTCTGCATCGCTCTCACCAGATTGCTGGAATGAACCGCTTTACCCGTCGCCGATACGCCGCGTATGCCGCGCCAAATGTGTCGCCGAGCAATTTTTCCTCAAGCCCCACGCGCATCATCGTGCCGACAACATAGACCGGGATTGCGACAATCAAGTTCCAGGCGTGCCCAAGCGCCATGGCGGTTGCGATCATCATGCCGCAGATCGCCACATAGATCGGATTGCGGATGAAAGCGAACGGGCCGGTCTGCACCAATTGGTGATCACCCCTCGTTTGCGCCACCACGGCCCAATTCTTCCCCATCGTCGCCACCGACCACCAGAACAGCAGCAGCGAAAGCACGGCGACTGCAATTGTCGGCGCAGCGGCGATCCACGCCGTCTCGGAAACGTCCTGCGCAAAGCGCATGCGCCCAAACCACGCGACGCCGATGCCGAGCCCTTGCACAATGATGCCGGCAAGCGAGCGCGAATCTTTCCTGCCAGCGCCGCTTGTGTCCGGCGGCTTCTGCTGGTTCGCGAGCGAGACCACCCAAAGACCCACCCACGTCGCCATGGCTGCGCCAAGGCCGACAAGATTGCCCGGCGTCCAATACTGATTGGCCCAAGTCATGAAGGTCGTCATGCGCTCCCCCTTACCGCTGTGGCGGCCTCACAACGCAATGCGACTTTTGCGCGCTTCGCGGAAGAAAATCGAGAGCTCGCGCGTTTCCCGCCAGAACCGCGCACGGCGGACGCCGCACCAGCGGCGTGTTGGAGGGACAGATGAATTCGATACGTATGGCTCGGCTGATGGCCGGGGTCTGCGCCGCAGCGGCGGCGCTCATGGGCGCGCGCGCTGATGCGCAAGACGCAAGCGACGGACATTGGGCGTTCGCGACAGGCCTTAACTACACCAAGGGTAATTACGGTGAAGCACAGGATACGACGATTTACGCCGTGCCGTTCAGCGCCGGTTATGTCGCCGATCGCTGGAGCTTCTCGGTCAGCGTTCCGTACGTTTGGCTCAAAGGCTCGGGCAATGTCGCGCCAGGCGCGGTGAGCGCGTTCGGGCCAGGCGCATTCGGAAGCACAAGCGCCAATGGCGCAAGCGCAAGCGCCGGCACGGGATCGACCGGCGCGAGCCTTGGCAGCGGCGGGCTTGGGCTGTCGCCCGGCAGCGGCCTGATCAATGTCATTCTTTCACCGCCGACGCCGCCGCCACCTCCCGGCTCGCCGCCGCCGCCTCCACCGCCCACGCCGACAACGATCCAGGAAGAAGGCATTGGCGACACCACGCTCTCGCTCTCCGTAACGCCCTACGTCGCCAACAGCGGCGCACGCTTCACGCTCTCCAGCGATTTCCGTTTTCCAACCGGCGACGACGCGAAATCGCTGGGCGCTGGCGAAACCATCGGTTCGGTCTCGGCGGCGTATGCGTTTCCCGTCGGCGATAAGACGTCGCTCTATGGCGCGATTGGCTGGCAGCATGCGTTCGACAGCGACGTCTCGGGCGCATCGGCCGGCATCGGCGCGCAAACGCAGGTCGGCGGTACCGCGCTGATCGGCGCGAGCGTGGATTGGGCCGAAGCCACGACCGACCGCATCCCCAGTCAGTCCGAAGCGACGCTCTATGCCGGCTTCGACATGGCGCCGCATACGCGCCTGGTCGCTTTCGCCCTCGCCGGCCTTACACGCACCAGCCCAGATTCCGGTTTCGGCCTCCGCCTAGTGTTCCAACCCTAGACTTCGCGGCCGCGGCTGGCGCACAAATGCTCCGGCAAACGGGGCGAACATATGCGCATGCTCAATCTCATCGGCGCGTTCAACGGCGCGTGCGCGTTGATTGTGCTCGCAGCGGCGATGCATCTGGGACGCGGCCTGATCGCGCCGCACGCGTTCGAGAGCCTGCGGACGGCCGCCTTCATCCAGCTCGCCAGCGGCGCGGCGACGCTCGCCATCGCCAACCGCACCGGCATTCTTTCGGCCATCGCTGGACGGCTGATCGGCGGCGGCGCGGCTTTGTTCGCCAGCGCGATCTATGCCGGAATCGCGCTGAACAATGACGTTTTCTTCTATGGCGCGCCCGTTGGCGGCGGGCTCGCTATTATCGGTTGGATACTGCTGGCCTTCGCGCCGGTCGCCTAGCGCACGCGGCACTTCGTATCGGGCGCTTGCCGGCGCATCGCCCATTCCTGCGCTTCCTCGCGCCCGTTAATGCGGCCTTCGACGCGCGCATGCAGCACATTTCCCGTCCGCCAATACATGACGCGTTGCGGAAAATCGTGCGTTAGATTCTCGAACACCACGCGCTGCCCCGCGCTCTCCTTCAACGCAAACTCTGTCGGCGGATTGCCATAAGGCTGCGCAAAATAAGAGAAGCCGGAATTGCTCGCTCCGATGCGCAGCATCTCATATTCGTATTGATTGTGCGCGTGACGCGTCAGGTTTGTGCCGAGCAGAGTTCCGGTGCCGGCGCCGAACCAATTCTCCGCTGTCTGCTCGCCGCGCTCGCAAGAAAGCCAATAGCCGCTCATCCAGTCCGGCATTGCTGGGGCCGGCTGCGCTGACGCGGCAGATACGAACAACAACGCGCACAAACACACAGCAAAACGCATATCCTCTCCTGCAGTCATTCCGGGCGAGCGAAGCTCGAACCCGGAACCCAGGGGATCGTAGAGCAACGTGTTCGCTCCTGGGTCCCGGATCGCGCTCCGCGCGTCCGGGATGACATCGCTATTACAAGAGACGTCTCAGTTCTTGTAAGTTTCCGGCGCCGCCAGCGCCTTGGCGAGATCGGCCCGGCTTGTCGCCCATTGCCGCGCGGTGCAGCCGAGAAAGCGGCGGAAATCGCGCGCCATTTGCGGCTGATCGAAATACCCGGCCTTCAGCGCCGCCTCGACCCAGCCCGGCTTTTCCGGATGCTCGATCGCGTCGAACACGCGACGGAAGCGCAAGATGGTCGCGAGCATGCGCGGCGAAATCCCGACCTCCGATTTGAACCGCCGCTGCGCCTGACGCTCCGACACGCTGTCCTCTTCCACTTCCTCGTTCACCAGGAGGCGCGTCACCATCCCGCGCACCACCGGATCGGGTGCGGCCGCCCCGATCCGCGCGGCGACAAAGTCAAGCGCAAGATCGGCCCGCGTCTCCGCATCGGGCGCGGCGCGCAGCTCCGCCAGCACGTCTTCGGCGCTCTTCCACGAGGTCAGATCAACACGCTCGTCCGTCGCGAACGACGCATCGCGATGCAGGAAGGCCCGCGCGCCGTCGGGACGAAACCGCACCGCGATCACCGAGACCGGCCCGGTCGCAACCAAAGTCAGCGGTTCGGTCAATTGCCCCGCGAACAGGATCGCCGGCTGCAGCCTCTCGCCAAGATCGTCGCGCTCCGCATAAGGCGCGCCAAGCTGGAAGATGAGTTCTGGGCGGCCGTCCGGCGCGATGCGTTGCGGTTCGCGATTGCCCGCCGGCGCTTCGAACGCCCAGACGCATTGCACGAAGGCCCTGAGCTCCGGCCGCGGCGGGAACTGCTGATAGGACATGGCCGGAAGCGTTGCTCCATGTGCTGAACGTAGGTTCACCAGTGGAACGCATTCACCGGTAAAACGCCACGCAGACTTACACGCCTTAACTCAGCAAAGCCACGGCCTCATCACAGATGGCGCGAAAAATCTCGGCGCTGGTCGCTTCCTTGGCGCGCGGCCCCGCCTGTCCGCTCCACAAGGATTGATAATCGCCGGAGCTCAGCGCCGCACCCGCCTTGGCAAGCGGCGCCATCACCGTGCGCTGAGCCGGAAACGGCGCGGCCTTGTCTTCAAACGCCGCCAGCGCATCGGTCGCGCGGTTGCGGATCGAGCGCGCGGGACGCCCGGAAAACACGCGCGTCAGTTTGGTGCGATTGTCTTCGGTTTCCGCGAGTGCAGCCCTGTGCGCGGGCGTGATCGAGCTCTCGGGCGAGCGCAGAAACGCGGTGCCGATCTGTGCGCCGCTCGCGCCCAGCATGAAAGCGGCCGCAACGCCGCGTCCGTCAAAAATGCCACCCGCCGCGATCACCGGCACATCGACCGCATCAACGATCAGCGGCGCGAGCGCGAGCGTGCCCATGTCATTGTCTTCGGGTGCGCCGATGAATGCGCCACGATGCCCGCCAGCCTCGGCTCCCTGCGCCACGATGGCATCCATGCCCGCCTCTTCCAGCACCAGTGCTTCGGCAACGCAGGTGGCGTTGCCGATCAGCACCGCGCCCACTGCTTTGAGCGCCGTGATCGCGTGCGCGCTTGGCAAGCCGAAATGGAAGCTGACGATTTTGGGCGCGATCAAAAGGAGCGCCTCGAGCCGCGCATCGTCAAACAGCGGCCAGGTGTTTGTGGGCGTTGGAATATCTCCCGCGCCGGTCTGCGCAAACAAAGGGGCCAATCCCGCACGCATCGGCGCGAAATCGTAGCCGCTCAAATCCGGCGCCGGATGGACGAAGAAATTGTAGTTGATGGCGCGATTGGTCAGCACCGCAATCCCCGCGCCCGTCTTCCTGATCTCGTCAGCCGAAAGCAGCGCACATCCCAGCGAACCCAACCCGCCCGCATTCGCCACTGCCGCCGCCATTGCCGGCGTCGACGCGCCCGACATCGGCGCCTGCACGATCGGATGCTCGATCCCGAACAGCTTTTGCAAACGGTCGCTCGGCCACATCAGGCCTACTTGGTCGCGCCAGCGCCGGACGGCAAGCACTTCGTCGCCTTCGCCTTGATTTCGCGCACTGCGCATGCGCCGATTGGCAAATGAGATATTTGCTCGCCGCACTCGCGCTGTCGCTGTGCGCATGCGCCTCGCCTGCGGCTCAAACGCCCAATTCCGTGGCGACGCAGGCGGGCGTTCGCGCGATTGTCGAGGCGGAATCCGCCCGCCAGCGCCTCATCGGCGTCCAATACGCCGTACTGCACCAAGGCCGCATCGTCGCTGAGGCCGCCTTTGGCGAATTGGACCACGAGACGCGCACGCCCGCCACGCCTGACAGCGAGATGCTGATCGCGAGCGTCACCAAGACGATGACGGGTGCGATCGCCTTGCGCCTCGTGGAACGGGGCGCGCTTAATCTGGATGCGCCGATCCAAACTTACGTGCCGAATTTTCCTACCCACCCTGACGGCGTGACGACGCCGCGCCTCCTGCTCCTGCATCGTGCGGGCATTCGCCACTACAATCGAGGCGAACTCGGTCCGGCATTGTTCGCCCATCACTACGATACGGCGAATGCAGCGCTGGCGGTGTTTATCGCCGATCCCTACCGGCAGGCGCCAGGCGCTGGTGAGTCCTATTCAAGCTACGGCTTCGATCTTCTCGCCGCCGCTATGGAAAACGTCACGCACAAGACCTTCACGCAAATTCTGACCGAAGAGGTTTTCACGCCGCTCCGCTTGGACCATGCGCATGTCCCGTCCGCGCCGCTGAGCGCCTCCTATTCCTACTTTGACGTCGCAACAAATCGCGCGTCGGAGCAACCACTCAAGGCGCCGGTCAATGATTACAGCTACAACCCGGGCGCTGGAAACATCATCGCCAATGCGCGTTCGCTGGTCGCCTTTGGCCGCGCCTTTGTGCGTCCCGGCTATCTCAGCGCATCCTCGCTGGCGCTGATTACGGCGAATCTTCCCGCAACACCGCTGCCGCCGACGACGGGCTGCGATCCCGCCATGGGATGCGTCACGCTCGCGACAGCACGCTATGGCTGGGTTGTCGGGCGCGACGCGGCAGGCCGCTTATTCCTCCATGCCACGGGCGCGAGCGAAGCGTTTCAAGCGGGCCTAACCGTTTTCCCAGATCAGGATCTCGTGATTGCCGCACTGACCAACACTTGGGGCGTCAATTCGCGCGCTGGCGGCTTTACAATTCCGATGCACCTTGCCATCGCCGCGCAAGTGCTCGGTTCGCGTTGAACGCGGAGGCGCTCGCAAGGGAACGATCATGAGACAACTTGCTGTGATGGGTGTGATGGCGGCGCTCATGGTTGCGCCAATCGCCAGCGCGCAGACGCCGCAGCGCGCCGAAGTCCCGATTCATAATTTTGCATCGCCAACGGGGCTCACCTTCTATTCCATTCCCCTGACCTTAGGCACGGCGCACGTGGAAGCGCTGCTCGATACCGGCTCCTCGGGTCTTCGAGTCCTGTCACGTGCGCTCAACGCTCCTGACTATGCAACGGCTCAAACGCCGACGGATTATGCCTTCGGCAGCGGCACGCGCATGACCGGTGTGGTCGCGACCGGCGCCCTCACGCTCGGCGGACTCACGGCCCCCGTTCAATTTGCGCTCGTCCAGGCAACCCAATGCACCGCGCGCATTCCCGATTGTCCCGCCAGCAAGACCAGCTTCGCGCATTTTGGCGTCGCCGGCGGCGGTCAGCCGGACCAAGGTCTGCTCGGGTTGATCGGCGTTGGGCTGCGCAAGGGCGACAGCGTCGACAACCCGCTTGCCTCGTTGGGCGTCACGAGCTGGATCGTCGACTTGCCGCGCCCCGGCGAGACGCAAGGCCGCCTCGTGCTCAATCCAAGCGCTGGTGAACTCGCGGGCTACACCCTGTTTCAACTCCAAGCCGGCCCGCAAGGCGGCTGGCTCGACACCGCTGTTCCGGCATGCGTCGAGGACGAGGCGACGCATATTTCGGCCTGCGCCGGCGCTTTCCTCGACAGCGGCGCGCCCGGCATTCGTGTCGGCGCACCCGTCAGCGCCGCGGGTTTTCCCGAACACAGCCGCGCGCATCTCAACTTTCCGCACGCGGGCGGCGATGTCTCCGCCGATTTCACTTTGAGCGAAGGACCCGGCACGCATGTCGCGGTCATCGATCCCGGCCCGATGCCGCAACGTCTGTTCCTCGGTACGGTGCCTTTTGCTTTGTTTTCGGTCTTCTACGATTCCGGACACGGCGTCATCGGCTTGAAACCACGCGCCTGACAGCGCGTTCATGCGGTATGGATGGACGCATGGCTGACGACACTCGCACCCGCTACATGGCCCGCGCGATCGGGCTGTTCCTGCTGGTCTTCGGCATCGGCATCGGGCTGAAGGCGAGCGTGCTCTATCTTTTGATCCCGGCTTTCTTCCAGGACGGCGCGCTCGTCTTCGTCACCGCCGCGTTTGGCATGGCGCTGGGCGCGGCGATGATCGCAGCGCACAATCGCTGGTCGGGCGGAACAGCCGCGCTCGTCATCACGCTCTTCTCCTGGGTGACATTCATCCGCAGCGCCGCCCTGCTCGTCGCGCCAACGCTCGTCGCGGCGATCGCCACAAATGTCGCACGCACGCAAATCTTGCCGCTGCTGTTCGGCGTGATCGCGGCGCTGATCGGCGCCTGGCTCACCTATGTCGGCTGGTTCGCTCGCGATCGCGCAACCGCGGCTTGAAGCGCGCGCGCGGCAAGCGTAGAGCACGTCTATTCCCGGGGAGCCGCGATTGGCGCGGCTGAGATTGGGTGTCCTCACCCTGACCCGCTGAACCTGAACCGGTTAGCACCGGCGGAGGGAGAGAGCGTCCATGAACAAGCCCGAGTCGCAATCCGTCTTCACGCCTGCCGTCACAACGGGCGCCATCCCCGGTTCACGCAAAGTCTACGCGTCGGGCTGCGCGCATCCCGAACTGCGCGTGCCGTTCCGCGAAGTCGCGGTGCATCCGACCGCGAACGAACCGCCGGTGACGATCTACGATCCCTCCGGCCCTTATACCGATGCGAACGCTGCCATCGACATCGATGCAGGTCTCGCGCGCCCGCGCACGGCATGGGTCAAGGCGCGCGGCGATGTCGAGGAGATCGACGGCCGCGCGGTGAAGCCCGAAGACAACGGCAATCTCTCGCCCGACAAGCTGACGCCGCCCTTCCCCGTTCCGCACAAGGTGCTGCGCGCGAAAGCCGGCGTCGCGGTGACCCAGCTCGAATATGCGCGCCGCGGCATCATCACGCCGGAGATGGAATTCGTCGCCATCCGCGAGAATCTGCGGCGCAACGCCACCGACAAGCCGCTGCGCGACGGCGAAGATTTCGGCGCATCCATCCCCGACTTCGTCACGCCGGAATTCGTCCGCAGCGAAATCGCGCGCGGGCGCGCCATCATCCCCGCTAACATCAACCACCCCGAAGCCGAGCCGATGATCATCGGGCGCAACTTCCTGGTGAAGATCAACGCCAATATCGGCAATTCCGCCGTCACCTCCTCCATGGCCGAGGAAGTGGAGAAAATGGTGTGGGCGATCCGCTGGGGCGCCGACACCGTGATGGACCTCTCCACCGGGCGCAACATCCACAACATCCGCGACTGGATCATCCGCAACGCGCCCGTGCCCATCGGCACCGTGCCGATCTACCAGGCGCTGGAAAAAGTCGGCGGCGTCGCCGAGGATCTCAGCTGGGAAGTCTATCGCGACACGCTGATCGAGCAGGCTGAACAGGGCGTCGACTATTTCACCGTGCACGCGGGCGTTCGCCTCCCCTTCATCCACCTCACCGCCAATCGCGTCACCGGCATCGTCTCGCGCGGCGGCTCGATCATGGCCAAGTGGTGCCTCGCGCATCACAAGGAGAGCTTCCTCTACACGCACTTCGCCGACATCTGCGAGATCATGCGCGCCTACGACGTGTCGTTCTCGCTGGGCGACGGCCTGCGTCCCGGCTCAATCGCCGACGCCAATGACGCAGCGCAATTCGCCGAACTCGAAACTCTGGGCGAGCTCACCAAGATCGCGTGGGAGCGCGGCGTGCAAGTGATGATCGAAGGCCCGGGACATGTTCCCATGCACAAGATCAAAGCCAATATGGACAAACAGCTCTCGGCCTGCGGCGAGGCGCCGTTCTACACGCTCGGGCCGCTCACCACGGACATCGCGCCCGGCTACGACCACATCACCTCCGCGATCGGCGCGGCCATGATCGGCTGGTTCGGCACCGCGATGCTTTGTTATGTGACGCCGAAGGAGCATCTGGGCCTCCCCGACCACAAGGACGTGAAAGACGGCGTCATCGCCTACAAGATCGCCGCCCACGCCGCCGATTTAGCGAAAGGCCATCCCGCCGCGCGCCTCCACGACGACGCGCTCTCCCGCGCGCGCTTCGAATTCCGCTGGGAGGATCAGTTCAATCTGGGGCTCGACCCCGAAACCGCGCGCGCCTTCCACGACGAAACGCTGCCGAAAGAAGCGCACAAGACCGCGCATTTCTGCTCCATGTGCGGACCTAAGTTTTGCTCGATGAAAATCAGCCAAGAAGTGCGCGACTTCGCGAAGGCGAAAGAACGCGACGAAGGCATGGCGGAGATGAGCAAGAAATTTCGCGAAGGGGGTGGCGAGATTGAGGTGCCGGTCCCCTAGTTGCCGCGTAGAATCTCGATGCTTCGCTTCAGTGCGTGCACGACTTTTGGATCGCGTATCCGAAAAGTCGCGCTACCGCCCTCCTGACCCACACGTTCAACAAGCCCTATGCTTTCCATGCCGGTGACGTAGTTCTGTGTTGAGCTGCCCGTGCCCGCTCGTTCGTTCAATTGGTTGCGCGTGAAATTCTCGCTCTCGAGTTTAAGGAGATGTCGCATGTAGGCGTAGACATCCATGGAATTAGCCCGCGCATTCGCCTTGCGCGGATAGTACTCGTAGAAATTGAACTGCCGTACAAAATCGTCGAACCCGCCTTCGAACGCCTGCTTGGTCAGGGTTGTACTCGTCGGATCGATCCTATACTGAGCTTGAAACACGCTGTTCATTAGGTGCCACAGGTCTCGCGGATTGTGGTTTGAAAGATCAATTAGGATTTTTTTTCCGCGCTTGTGACATCCGCTGCGATCAGGTCAGACAACGATGTCACTTTCTCGCCAGAAAATACGGCAAGGCGTCGACCAAGCACTGCAAGTAAATCGGATTCGGACCACTCAAGTTTAGGGCAGTGTATCTTTTGAGTACGAACGCGATCTTTTAGTAAGTTGAACGGAATAACCCAAAGGGAGATGATCACCTGAAACTGATCATCAAGCAGAAATTTGTTGTCCGTTACGAGGGGCTCGATGAAGTCGGAAATGTCCTCCGCAGCGTTGTCCAGACGCGGATCTTCGTCGATCTTGTCGAACATAAACACTACACGGTCGTAGCCAACTTTTCGGACCAAGCTCACTAACCGTCGCAACATCGAATACGACGCCTCTGCATCGGTGAAACTCTCATCGACCCTTTTTCCAAGCTCGGGAAAATATTCTGTCCAAGGCGGTTCAACCGCCGTCGGTGCAGCAGTAGCTCGCGCGATCAATTCGCCCAAAAACTTCGCCGCAGCATTTGCCCCGATATTCAGCGGCAATCGAGTTTTGTCGTAAATCCACGATGCAACGCGAGACATCAGGCCGTGCTGCATGTCCTGCACTTGCCGGCGCAGTTCGGCCACCGTCGCGGGCTTTGTGAAGTGCACCATAAAATAAGTCAGTAGAACTTTGTCAGCCCGCGCTAATTTCGATCCCGTCTTCCGATCCTCACCCATGCGTCGAAAGAATTCATCACTGAGGTTTCGGATTACAAATTTATAGAGATCGGACCCTTCAAATTTCGTCCCGAGCTGGGAGTAGTCGCTTACCGAGATCACGATCGTATTCTGACGTTGAGTATTTCGGTTGAAGTCGTAAAGAACTGCCGTTTTGCCTGTGCCACGATCACCGCTCAGTATCATGGTGCGACGGTCGCGAAATCCCTCAATAATTGGGCTGTACATTTGGGTATCGATAAAAAGCGCTTTCCCCTTCTCCGTCTCATGCTCGGAGGTGAATTGGGAAAACGGATACTCAGAAAATCCGAACGCCTTGTAGAACGATCCAAAGGTAATCTGGGACATTGACTCACGCGACTCAGAAACGTGTGGATAATACCGCTCCCTCGCAATCTTGACGAGACGAATGCGCGCCCGTCAGCGCCGCCCCTCACCCGCCCGCTTGCGCGTGCGGCCTCCCCCCCCTCGCGGGGGCGAGGGAAGCGCGGATAGCTCCGTCTCTATTCCCCACTTCCCACTCCAAATCCCGCGCAAATCCTGGCTCGCGCCAAAATCAATCCGACCCACACCGCGCCGCTTTTACACTCAGCGCGTCAAACATGTCCGCGACCCTCCCCTCCGCCCCAGCGCTCACTGCGCCTGCTCCGGCCAGCGCCCCCTCTCCCGATACGCTGCTCGACTTTTGGCGCGTCGCGCGCACGCTCATCTGCGATCTCTTCAATCTGTTCGGCGAGCCGCAGGCGATCGCGTTTCAGCACACGCTCACCAAGAAGACGCGCGCGCTCATGCTGACCTGGCTCCGCGCCGGCGAGACCTGGCTGCGGCATCTGTTGCTGATCGAAGCGGCGGCGCTCGTTCCGCTGCTCGGACCGCCGGCTTCCAGCCGGCAAACCGATGCGCGTCCTCAAGCCGGCAGGATGCCGGCGGTCCAAAACACGATCGAACACCACCCCGATCACCCCGAAGACTGGCGCGTCTCGTTCCGCTGCTTCCCGCAACGCACAACGCGCGCGCACGCGTCGCGCCGCACCAAGACGACGCGCGAAACGCAAAAGCCCGAATGGCAGATGAGCTTCGTCAATCCCGAAACCGCGGCGCGCGCTCGCGCGAACTACGCGGCATGGCTGAAGCAAATGCGCGGTCTAAACTCTTCCCCCGCCAGCGGGGGAAGTGGCATTCGCGGAGCGAATGACGAAGGGGGCTGCGCCGACACCTCCCCCGCCTCCCGCTCGCTTGACGAGCGGGCAAACGAAAATCGCGAAGGAGGAAAACAATTTTTCTCCGCCTGGCCATTGGCCGAGCGCGCCGAAGCCATGCTGCGCGTGTTCAACAACCCCACACCGTTCGCACGCCGCCTCGCCTTCCGCTTGCGCCGCAAACCCGAGGACGCGGCGCGTCTTCTCTACGTGCCCGACGACATCGACCGCGTGGTCCCGCGCGACACCATGACCTCCATGCACGAGGCAGCCGCGCCCCACGTCAAGACAATCGAGTCCGGATGAGCGCCGCTTTTTCCGCCGTTTTTCGCACCATGCCTCGCAAAGGCGTGGCCGCACGCGCTTGCCTTTGGCCCAGCGCACCCCCATCCTATCCGGAGATGCTCGAGCTACGCGAAAAACAGAAGTCCGCCCGCGCGCCCGCGAAATCCTGGCGCAATTATTATCGCGTCTATCACGTCTTGAATCTTGGCCGCCTCGGCATTGTGTTTCCGGGCATCCATCACGGGCCGGACGCGTTTCCGTCCAAGGAAATCGCCGAGCATCACGCACTGGTTTTCTTGCGCGAGCTCAATCCGCCGGGACGCTGGCTGATGGATTTTGTCGGCTCTTTTCCCGAAGGCGATCGGCCCAACTAATTTTCTTGACGATCACTCGGCGCGCGTCTCTCCTCCTCCGAAACGCGGGAGGAAAACATGGCGCGGACGGCTTTGTTCGGAGCATTGCAACGCGCCTTTTCCGAAACCGGCGCAGCGCCCTCGCCCCGCGCTTTGTCGCGCCGCTCTTTCCTGGTGATGAGCGCAGCCTTGGCCGCGTGTCAGAAAATGCCGGCGGCGCCGAACGCAAGCGTCGGCATTGTCGGCGCCGGCGCGGCGGGCCTGACCATCGCCTATCGCCTCGCCAAGGCCGGGCGGCAAGTTACGCTCTACGAAGCCAGCGATCGCTTAGGCGGTCGGATGTTCACGCGAAAGGAGTTCAACGAGGATCATCAATTCTGCGAACTCGGCGGCGAATTGGTCGATACGAACCACGAAGCTTTGCGCAAACTCGCGGCCGAACTCGGCGTGCCGATCGATGTGATCAAGCCGGAAAACGGCGCGGAGGAATTCTACCATGTCGGCGGGCGTCTCTATGCCGCGCACGATATGCTGAACCAGCATGGCCGCGGCGCGTTCTCGAGATTGGCCCATCGCATCGCCGACGATCAGGAAGGTTTGCTCGATAGCGCCGGCAATTTCACCGCCAAAGCCACCGCGCTCGATAACCAAAGCGTCGCCGCCTATCTCGCCAGCGTTCACAACCAGGCGCCAAGTTGGGCAATGCAATTGCTCGATTTCGCCTATCACGGCGAGTACGGCATTCCGACAGCAGAGCAATCCGCGCTCAATCTGGTGGACTTTATCGGCACCGATGCTTCGGTCGGATTCAAGATGTTCGGCGATAGCGACGAAACCTCCCGCATTCGCGGCGGCTCATCGTCGCTCACCGATGCTTTGGCTGCGCATTTGGGAGAGCACGTCACGATCAATCGCCAGCATTCTCTTGCCGCTATCGCGAAAACCGCGACCGGCGTCAGCCTCAATTTCGATGCGCCGAGCGGACGCGTATCGCACGAACACGAACGCGTTGTGATCGCCATCCCCTTCACCAAATTGCGCCAAGTTGCGGGGATAGACACGGTTGGTCTCAGCGCAGTGAAGCTGCGCGCCATCCGCGAACTGGGTTATGGCGACAATTCCAAGCTCATGGTGTCGACAACCGGCCGACCCTGGATGCAGATGGGCCACGCATTGCCCGCGCCATCGGCCGGCGAATTCTTCTCCGACAAATTCCAGTGCGTCTGGGATACCAGCCGCGGCCAGGAAGGCGCGCGCGGCATTCTCACCAATTTCCTCACCAACCAGCACGATCGCGACGCAGCGCTCGCCAATATGCGCCAAGGCTTGCACGGTTTTGCGCGCAGCACCGAAGCGGCGCTCGATCCAGCGCATATGGCGTTCATGGATTGGCCGCGTCAGCCGTTTGCGCTTGGCTCTTATGCCGGCGCCAAGCTCGGCCAATACACGACGTTGCTGCCCGAAACCGCGACGCCCTCCGACGATGGCCGCATCCATTTCGCCGGCGAGCACACGAGCGCGGACTTTCTCGGTTTCATGAATGGCGCGGTCGATAGCGGCGAACGCGCAGCGGCAGCCTTACTCGCGCACTGAATCTATCCAACACCCCGGCGGGCCATGTTAGACTGACGCGTCAGTCCAGATAGAACAGGTCTTCCACTTTGCACTTCAACGCCGCTGCGAGTTTAAGCGCGAGCAATGTCGAAGGAATAAACACGCCGTTCTCGACCGTGTTGATGGTCTTGCGCGACACGCCCACGCGTTCGGCAAGTTCGGCTTGCGTCAATCCTGCCTCGCTGCGCGCCTCCTTCAGCCGCGCGCCGAGCTTCGGCTCTCTCATTTCGCGCCTTGGCGCTCGAGAAATACAAAACGTGCGCCCGCCGCCGCAGCGCCGGCGACGATCAGAATGGGAAGTGCTTCGCGCGCCGGCGTCGGCGCATAGAAATTCAAAATGAACAGCGCCAGCAATGCCGGCATCAACAGCCAGAACCCCCACCCTGCCGCGCTGGCGCGATTGGCGCGGGTCAATTCGTCATCGAGTTCAGGATTGCGCGGCCTCAGCCGCATATTCGTGGTCGAGCGCAACGCCAAGATAAAAGCGAGCAGCAAAATCGAGCCCACTTTTACGAAATCGACCGAGCGCCAGTGCTCACCGTGTTCGGAGGCAGTTTCGATCGCCGTCGCGCCGATCACCAGCATGATGAGGAGTGCGCCAGAAAGCGCGCGCCGACGTCGCTCCGAAAGATCACCGCCTCTACCCGTATCCATTATACGCCTCAAACCATATGTAACGCCTAGGTGACATGATACCTATGGGTTACATCTCCGTCAAGCGCAAATTCGCGCTTCCCAAAGCAGCGCTGCAACAATCCGCAATCCGCGCGCAATGCGCGGCGCTTAGACAGCGCCGACAAAATCGGTAGGGGAAATCCATGGACCTTCGCATTATCGGCTGTTCGCTCGCGCTTGCGGCGTTGACCTCAACAGCAATTGCGCAACCGGCTGCGCAAACCATACCACTCGATCTTTCCGGCACACGGCCTGCAGTCTCGGTCAGCATAAATGGCGCGGCGCCCGAGCTCTGGGTGTTCGACACCGGCGCCATGGGCGCCATCATCAACATCGATCACGCGCATGCGCTCAATTTGCCCGAGCAGCAACCGGTGCAAATCGGTTCTCCGGCGGGCGGCACGCCGATGCAGGGCTTTCTGACGCAATTGTCCAACGCGACCATTGGCGGCGTCGCAATGGCGCCATTCCACATCGTCGCGGTGCCGACCATTCTTCCTGATCGTGGCGGCGTGATCGGTCCCAACGTTTTCGCCGGCAAATTGCTGACGCTCGATCTCGCCCATTCGCAATTGCGTATCGCCGAAAAAACGCCTGCAAACACGCCGCAGGGCGAAGGCGCCGCCTATGCAGGCAATGGACCTCACAAGCTGCCGGCTATTCCGGTCACACTCAACGGCCAGACGACGTGGGCTCATATCGACACAGGCGCGCCGGGCGCGCTGGTGCTTCCCTATTCCATGGCCTCATCGCTGCCGCTTGCCGCGCCGCCGGTCGAAGTCGGCCATGCGCGCTTCGTTGACGGGGTCCACACCCGCTACAGCGCGACGCTCAATGGCGACGTGCAGGTCGGGCCGCTGACGCTGCACAATCCGGAGATTGGCTTTATCGACGGCCTGCCCAATCTCAATGTCGGCATGGAGCTGCTCACGCGTCTCACCATCACGCTCGATCCCGAACAGCAGCGCTCGTGGGTCACGGTCAACCCAGCAACGCCCAGCGCGCATTGAGCCGCGCTTCGTCGCGCTGCCCGTATCGTTGATCGCAAAAAAGGAGCGGCGGCAACATTCTGCAATCCGCCCGTAACGCGCGGCCGCTTCGCTCGCGCGCTTCACGGGCAAAATGGATTTCGCGATGAACAGACGTGTTTTAGGCGCCTCCCTTCTGGGGCTTGCGCTGCTGGCGAGCGGCGCATCGGCGCAGCCGGAGCAGCAAATCATTCCGCTCGATCTCAGCGGACAATACGCGGGCGTTTCCGTCCGCATTGGCGAAGGCGCGCCCGAGCAATGGGTGTTCGACACGGGCGCCGGCGAGAACGTGATCAACGTCGATCGCGCTCAAGCGCTCAACTTACCCAATCGCGGGGCGGCGGAATTGACCAGCCCGGCCGGCGGCACGCCGCTGGCCGGCTTTCACACCGTAGCGCCAGCGATGCAGGTCGGCGATGTCGCGCTGCGCAATGTGGCGTTGACCGCTGCGCCGGCGATGGTCGTTGATCACGGCGGCGTGCTCAGTCCTTACGCGTTTCGCGGCAAACTGGTGACACTCGATCTCGCGCAGGCGCAGCTGCGCATCAGCGCGAGAAACGGCGCCGCGGCGCCCACGAGCGCCGGTACGCCTTATCATGCTGACGCAGACGGCGCCCTACCGATCATCCCGATCACCATCAACGGCCACGAATACTGGGCGCACATGGATACTGGAAATCCGCACGGGCTCACCCTGCCCTATTCGATGGCGTCCGAACTGCATTTCACAGCGCCACCCCAGCAAGTCGGCATGGCGCGTTTCGTGGACAGCACGCACGCCGTCTATCACGGTCAGCTTCAGGGCGATGTTCAGGTTGGTTCGCTGACGCTGCACAATCCCCATGTCGGGCTGATCGACGGCCTCCCGGTCCTGAATGTCGGATCCGAAATCCTGCGGCAAATGACCATCACGCTGGATCCGGAGCGGCGGCTCTCCTGGGCCGTCGCCAATCCAGCCGCGTCTTCCCCGTCCGCGCACTGAAAGAAACGCGACGTTAAAGCAAATCCGACCTGTATTTCCGGCGTGGTACCTTACTTAAAGGTCCACGCCGGAGTTGTTTCATGGGGCTCATCGCCCGCCTCGCCACGGAGTTTCGGTTTCTGCGCGGCCTGACGCGCGTGCTCCTCGGCGTGCGCAAGATCGACCCGGAATCCGGCGTCCTGATCTGCGACGATTTCGAAGCCGCAATCGATCGTTTCGCTGATCATACGGCGATTTTGTTCGAGAACGAGGTTCTGACCTATCGCCAGCTCGACGCTCTCGCCAATCGCTTCGCGGCCTGGGCGGAGACGCAAAGCATCCCACGCGGCGAGACTGTCGCGCTCTTGCTGCCCAACCGTAGCGAATATGTCGCGGCCTGGATGGGGCTCGCGAAAAGGGGGATAGCGGCGGCGCTTATCAACACGAACCTCACGGGCTCAGCGCTCGCGCATTGTCTCTCCATCTCCGGCGCCAATCACGTGATCACGGATGGAAGTCTGGAAGGTGCGTTCGAGAGCATCCGGGTTGGCATGCCGCGCCCGCTCATCGTTTGGGTGCTCGACGCGGAAGGGCCGCTTGGCGAAGGCCGCCACGCGCTCGATCTGCACAATCCGCGGACAGCGCCGCCCCGGCCCGATCCAAGCGTGCGCGCGGGACTAAAATCGAAAGACGTCGCGCTTTACATCTTCACGTCCGGCACCACCGGCATGCCGAAAGCAGCGAAGATCACGCATGTGCGCGCGCAACTTTATATGCGCGCCTTCGCCGCAGCGAGCGCCGCGACGCCGGAGGACCGGCTCTATTGCGCGCTGCCGCTCTATCATTCCACGGGCGGCTTGTGCGGCGTTGGCGCGGCGTTGCTCAACGGTGCGACTTTGGTGTTGAAGCGGAAATTCAGCGCGTCGCAATTCTGGGACGACATGGTGCATTATGGCTGCACCATCTTTGTCTATATCGGCGAACTCTGCCGCTACCTGGTGAACCATCCGCCCGTCGAGAATGAGCGCATCCACAAATTGCGCCTCGCCTTCGGCAATGGCTTGCGTCCGGAAGTGTGGAGCGAATTCCAGGATCGTTTCAACGTGCCGGAGATTCTCGAATTCTACGGCTCGACTGAAGGCAATGTCTCGCTGTTCAATTTCGACGGCAAGCCGGGCGCGGTCGGGCGCGTGCCCTTCTATCTCAAGACGCGTTTCCCGGTGCGGCTCGCGCGCTTCGACGTGGAGAGCGAACAACCCGTGCGCGGACCGGACGGATTCTGCAGCGAATGCGAACCTGGCGAAGTCGGCGAAGCGATCGGGCAGATCGGTTCGGACGCGCGCCACGAATTTGCGGGCTATGCCGATAAAGCCGCTTCCGAACGCAAAGTTCTCCGCGATGCGTTCGCGCCTGGCGATGCGTGGTTTCGCACCGGCGATCTGATGCGCCAGGACCGCGAAGGCTATTTCTATTTCGTCGACCGCATCGGTGACACCTTCCGCTGGAAGGGTGAAAACGTATCCACGACCGAAGTCGGCGAGGCGCTCGCGCGCGTGCCCGGAATCGCCGAAGCGATTGTGTATGGCGTGAAACTCGATCGTGTCGACGGTCGCGCCGGCATGGCCGCGATCACGCCGGGTGATGGGTTCGATCTGGCGAAATTGCACGACGCGGCCGTCGCAAACTTGCCGGCCTATGCGCGACCGCTTTTCATACGGCTGCAGCCTGTCATGGATACGACCGGCACGTTCAAATACCGCAAAGTCGATCTTGTGCGCGACGGCTTCGATCCTGCGAAAATCGAGCACGAATTATATTTCGACGATCCGGATACGAACGCCTATGCACGACTGACGCCGGAGCTTTACGCGAGGATTCAGAGCGGCGGTTTGCGGCTCTAATCTATCCGACAGCGCGCTGGCTGGGTTGAGCTCTACTCGAACGCCGCAACATAAGCCTCGCCCATTTTCTCCACCCGCCCCGTTCGCCCATAGGCCTCGAACAATTTGACAGACGTCAACACATCCGGCGCACCCGAAGCGAGCACGCGCCCCTCGCGCAAGAGCACGACTCGATGCGCTGTTCGTGCGGCAAGCGCGACGTCGTGTGTCGCAAACAACGCAGCGCCGCCGCCAACCGCGTGCGCGCCCAGAATATCGACGACGCCGAGCGCCTGCGCCGGATCCAGACCGGCGGTCGGTTCGTCGAGCAGCAGCAGCGGCACCTGTTGTGCGAGAGCGCGCGCCAGATGCGCACGCGCTTTTTCGCCGCCGGAGATTTCATCCATGCGCCGTTTGCGCAAGCCAGTAAGACCACACGCCGCAAGCGCCGCATCAACCGCACTCTGGTCTTGCGCTTTCAAGCGATCGGGCGCAGCGCCATAGGCGAAGCGTCCAAGCCCGACCAAGTTCTCCACGCTCACCGGCCAGATCGCTTGCGGACGTTGCGGCAGATAAGCAGCACGAAGCGCGCGTTCACGTGGCGAAAGCGTGCGCGGATCCGACGGACCCAGGAGCGCGCTACCATGGCTCAACGGAATAAGCCCAAGCGCCGCACGCAACAGCGTGGTTTTGCCGGCGCCGTTCGGACCGAGCAGCGCAACGATTTCGCCGGCGGAAATGGAAAGAGAAATGTCATCGAGCACACGGCGCGCACCAAGGGAAACGCTGGCGGACGCCAGAGATAGAAGCGCGCTCACGCCTCGCCTCCGCGCGCCGCCAACCGCGCGGCGATGAGCGCAAAGATGGGCCCGCCGATCAAAGCCGCCGCGACGCCGAGTTTGAGTTCGGTGTCTGTCGGCAACAGACGCACGGCAATATCCGCGCAGACCAGGATCGCGCCGCCGGCAAGCGCGGATGGAATGAGCAGGCGCGCGGGGTCGGGCCCAGCGAATGCGCGCACCAGGTGCGGCGCGGCGATGCCGACAAAGCCGATCACGCCCGCAACTGCCGTCGCGCCGCCAACGCAACAGGCCGCGCCGAGCACAACGAGGATGCGCGTGATCCGCAAATTCGCGCCGATTGCAGCGGCGGCTTCTTCGCCGAGCGTCAGCGCTTGCAAACCGCGCGCGGCGGCCAGAATGAATGCGGCGCCGACGATGAGAAACACGCCGACAAGCGCGTCATCTTGCAACGAACGGCCTTCGACGGAGCCGAGCGTCCAGTTCACGAGATCGGAAAGCGCGCCCGGATTGGGCGCGAGATTGAGCGCGAGCGCGATCAACCCGCCGGCCGCGCTTGAGAGACCCACGCCGATCAGCACCAGGCTCGCAGGTCCGCGCGCGGCGGCGCCGAGCCCCGTCACCAAAACCGCCGCGCCAAGCGCGAATACAAGCGCCGCGGCAGGCGCCAACGCAGACACGCCAAACGCAAACGCGAGCACGGCGCCGAGCGCTGCGAAACCCGAAAGACCGAGCACGCCGGAATCCGCCAACGGGTTGCGCAGCAATCCTTGTAACGCGGCGCCGGCGAGCCCGAGTGCCGCGCCCACGAGCCAAGCGGCGAGCGCGCGCGGAAAGCGGATTTCCCAAACGATGGCATGTGTGTCGGCGTCAGAGGCGAAGATTTGGCCAAGTGCGAGCGGCGTCGAACCGAGCGCAAAGGCGGCGAGCAGCGCAATTAAGCTCACCGCAACGAGCGTCAACGAAACGCGCAGCGCGCTGCTCATGCGCCCCGCCTTAAGACAGCGCCCAGAATTTCCGCCGCATCGATTGCGGTCCAAGCCTGACACGAGATCGCTGGCGCCGGCAGATCGACACGATGCGCGCGCGCAAGCATGCGCTGAAATACGGGATGGCGGGACGGCGACCACGCATTCATTTGCGTGCGGCCCGTGTCAAGAAATCCTGTCGCCACAAAAGCCGGCGGGGCGGCGACGAAACTTTCCAGCGGCAAGACGTTCCAGCTTTGTGCCAGCGATGCATTGCGTCCACCAGCGGCGGAAATCACCGCATCCATCATCACGCCCGAACCCGCGACCGCGCCGCCGGACGAGACATAGATCACGCCAGGTCGTTCGCGAGGTGCGTTGGCGACGAGACGCACCAAACGCAGATCGAGATCGCGCGCCAATGTTTCGCCCCGCGCAGTCTGCCCCATCGCGTTCGCCGCATGCAGCAGATCGGCGCGCGCGGCGGCGAAGGTGGCTACATCGCCAACCTGCAACACGGGCACATGAAAGCGCGCATAGACGCGCTCCGCATCCCACGGTCCGCCCCAATTGCGAACAATCAGATCGGGCCGAAGCGGCAGCACTTCTTCCAGCGTGGGGCGGATTTCGCGTAATCCAATCGCGCGTGCGCGATAATAAGAATCGTCCCGCCGCGCCCCGCGTGAGAGCGCCGCGATTTGCGCGCGATCAGCCAAAGCCAGCACATATTGGTCGGCGCAATAATCGAGCGACACGACGCGCAACGGCCGCGCTTCAGCCGAAGACGCAAACAGCAACACACACGCGCCGAAAAACCACCGCATCCGGATCCCTTTCAGGCCCCGTCCCGGACCCTGGGTTCAACCTTTGTCGGCAGGTCTTCTGGCTCACGGATCATCGCCTCGTCCGCCTTCCCGGCTTGCGCCAGTGGCATTTCGGACTTGGCTCACCGCTAACAGCTGCGGGCGCAGCCGCGGAATCGCACCGCGTTCCCTTACTCGACGGGACTTCTCTAACGTGCGCTCAGCGTCCGCGCCAGACCCGCGCCACCGCCGCGTCACGGCCGCAGCCCGTGCGATAGGCGTGATAGTGCGCCGGGTTCTTGATCGCGTAATCCTGGTGGTAGTCTTCCGCTGGCCAGAACGTGGCGAGCGGCAGGATTTGCGTCGCGACATGACCACCAAGGACCTGCTCCGTGTCGGCCTTCGAGGCATCGGCTTCGGCGCGCTGCTGAGGCGTCACGAAAATCGCAGTCTGATAGGAAGCGCCGCGATCGCAGAATTGGCCGCCGGAATCGGTCGGATCGATGTGGCGCCAATAATAATGCAGCACCTGCGCGTAGGTCAGTTTGGTCGTGTCATAAGTGACGCGCACGCTTTCGAAATGCCCGGTGGTTTCCGTGGTGACGTCTTCATAGGTCGGATGATCGACGTGACCGCCCGTATAGCCGTCAATGGTTTCGACCACGCCATCGAGATGATCGAAATCCGTCTCCATGCTCCAGAAGCAACCGCCGGCGAACACGGCCTGCGCCAGATGCGGACCGGTTCGCGCCGGATGCGGCGAGATTTGCGCTTCACTCGAACTCACGCCACATGCGGCGAGCGCGAAAGCTGCGAATGCGGCAAGGGCTTTTTGCAGTCCGGTCATGAGCGCGTCTCCGAGGCGTTCGGGCTTATACGTTAGCGGAGTGGAATTGGTTTTGCAGCGACCACAAACGCCGCATGCTCCGCGAATGTAGGAACACGGCCGCAAGATTGCAGGGATCGCGCCGGTCACGAAATTGCGGCGAAATCCGGCTAGAGCAGCTCGTTGACCGTTTCGCTGGGCCGACAAAGCCGAACGCCCTTCGGGGTCGCGACAATCGGGCGATTGACCAGGATCGGGTGGGCAATCATCGCGTCGAGGATCGTCTCATCGCTGACATCGGGCTTCAGCAAACCCAACTCTTCGGCCGGCGAGTTCTTTTCACGCAGAGCCTCGCGCGGCGTGAGATTGGCGGCGGCGAACAGCGCGAGCAATTGCGGCTTGGTCCAGCCGGTTTGGAGATATTCGATAATGGTCGGCTCGTACCCGCCGATCTTGATGATGTCGACAACAGTCCGCGAGGTTTCACAGCTTGGATTATGAAACACCACGACTGGAAAGCGGTCACTCATGCGAATGTCTCCGCAACCAAGCGCGCCACGCCCGCAGCAAGCGGCGGGTCGTCATGCCCCTCAATCTTTCGCGCGCTCTTGATAGGACCCGTCCTCGGTCGACACCACGACGCGCGTGCCGGCTTCGATGTGCGGCGGCACCATCGTGCGCGTGCCGTTGGAGAGCTTCGCCGGCTTGTAAGACGACGACGCGGTCTGCCCTTTCACCACCGGCTCGGTCTCGACGATTTCAAGCGTCACCCGCGGCGGCAATTCGATCGAGAGCGGAATGCCGTCATGCATCAGCAAATGCACATCCATGTTCTCGGCCAGAAACGCGGCCTGGTCGCCCAGCGTGTCGCGCGAGACGTGGACTTGTTCGTAGGAGTTGGGGTTCATGAACACGAAACCCGCGTCGCCGTCATCGAACAGATAAGTGTGCTTCACCTCTTCGACGAACGCCTTCTCCAGCGCATCCGTGGTCTTGTAGGTCTGCGTCGTTTTCAGCCCATCGACGATGCGGCGCATGACCAAGGTCGTGGTCGGCGTGCCCTTGCCCGGACGGAACGTCTCATGGGACATCACGACGTAAAGCTTGCCGTCCTCGTGCTCCAACACATTGCCTTTGCGCACGTCGCTTGCGATGACCTTGACCACGTTTTGCCTTTCTGGCGCGAAACCGCGCGAAGATTGGGTTTTTCCCGGGATTTTCTGAAGTGGGCGCTCTCTTAGCCGCATCCGCCGCCAGCGCCAAGGGTTTGGCCCTCTTTGGGGGCCGCATATGAGTCATGCGCCAAGCCCCTGGTGGGATAGGTCCCGCCACGCTGACCGGCGCGGCTTTCTCCTCGCGCGGGCGAAAATCGTTTCGGCCGTTCGCGCCTGGTTCGCGGACGAAGGCTTTATCGAGGCCGAGCCCGGCGCGCTGGTGGTTTCGCCAGGCGCGGAGGTGCATGTCGCCGGCTTCGAGACGCGCGGATTTTACCTTCACACGTCGCCCGAATTCGCGATGAAGAAGCTCTTGGCCGCGGGCGAGGAAAAGATTTTCTTCCTGGGCAAGGTCTATCGCGCCGGTGAAAGCGGCCCGCTACACGCGCCGGAATTCACCATGCTGGAATGGTATCGCACCGACGCGCCGTATGAGCGCGTGCAAGAGGATTGCGTGGCGTTGTTGCGCATCGCGGCGCAAGCTGTTGGGGCGCGAGAGCTTCGCTGGCGAGAGCGCGTATGCGACCCGTTTGCACAAGCGCGACGCGTCGCGGTGCGCGAAGTGATTGGGACGAGCGCGCCGCTGACTGGCGACGAATTCAGCAAGCGCATTGTCGCCATTGAACCCGAACTCGGCGTCGGCGCCCCGACCTTGCTGACAGAATATCCAATCGCAGAAGCAGCGCTGGCGCGGCCTTGCGCACATGATCTGAGCGTTGCGGAGCGGTTTGAGCTTTATGCTTGCGGCGTTGAACTCGCGAATGGCTTTGGCGAACTGACCGATCCTGTCGAGCAGCGTACGCGGCTCGTGGCGGCGATGAATGAAAAAGAAAAACGCTACGGCGAACGCTGGCCGATCGACGAGGATTTTCTCGCCGGGCTTGCACACATGCCGCCGGCGAGCGGCGTCGCGCTGGGATTGGATCGGCTGGTAATGCTGGCGACGGGCGCACGCAGCATAGCGGATGTGCTTTGGACGCCGCCGCTATGATCCGAGATGTCGAGCCGCGCGACTTTCCAGCTGTTCGCGCGGCGATCACGCATGCGTTCGATCGCGCCGACGAAGCTGACCTCGTCGAGCAGCTGCGTGCGGATGGCGACGTTCTGTTCGAGCTGATCGAAGCCAGCGACATCGCGCTGCAGGGCCACATCCTCTATTCGCGCCTCGAAATCGAACGCCGTGAAGAAACACTGAAAGCAGCGGCGTTGGCGCCGGTGTCGGTCCTGCCAGCGTTTCAGAAGCGCGGGATTGGCGCGAACTTGATTCAAGCCGGCAACGAGCGCTGCAAAGCGCTCGGCTGCGCGGCCATCGCGGTCCTGGGCCACGCCGACTATTATCCTCGCTTCGGCTTCTCGGCGGGCGCGGCCGAATCGTTGGATGCTCCGTTTTCGGGGCCGTCCTTCATGGCGCTCGAATTGACGCCAGGCGCGCTCCAAGGCGGCGGACGCGTGCGCTATGCACGCGCCTTCGGTTTGGACTCATGAGCGCACAAGAAAAACCCGATCCGTTGCGCGACGTCGCCGCCCGCTACGCTGTCGCGATCACGCCGGCGATGGAGGCTTTGATCGCGCACGAGCACGACCCGATCGCGCTGCAATTCCGGCCCGATGCGCGCGAGCTGGCGGTGTTGCCGGACGAACTGATCGATCCGATCGGTGACGGCGCACATGAAGCGGTCACCGGCGTGGTGCACCGTTATCCCGACCGGGCGTTGCTGAAATTACTGCATGTCTGTCCGGTCTATTGCCGGTTCTGCTTTCGCCGCGAGATGGTTGGACCTGGTGGCGATGGCGCGCTGACCAGCACAGAGCTCGACGCGGCGATTGCGTATATCGAGGCGCATCCGGACATCTGGGAAGTGATTTTCACCGGCGGCGATCCGTTCCTGGTTTCGGCGCGGCGGGCGCGCGACGTGACGGAACGGCTGGCGGCGATCCCGCATGTGAAGGTGCTCCGCTGGCACACGCGCGTGCCGTGCGTCGATCCGTTGCGCGTGACGCCAGACCTGGTCGCGGCGATCAAGCACGAGGACGTTGCGACCTATGTCGTGCTGCACGCCAATCATCCCCGCGAACTGACGCGAGAAGCTAAAGCCGCGATCGCGCGTTTGGTCGATGCTGGCGTGCCGATGCTTTCGCAAAGCGTGCTGCTAAAAGGCGTGAATGACGACGCCGACACACTGGAAGCCTTGATGCGCGGCTTCGTCGAAGCGCGGGTGAAACCCTATTATCTGCATCACTTGGACCGCGCGCCGGGGACGTCACGTTTTCGCTGCAGCATCGAGCACGGCCAAGAGCTGATGCAGACGTTGCATGAGCGCGCGTCCGGCTTGGCGCAGCCGGCCTACGTGCTCGATATTCCCGGCGGTCACGGCAAGGCCCCGCTCGCCTCGCCGAGCGCGGAGAAAACGGAAGCCGGTTGGAAAGTGCGCGATCGCAACGGCTCGTGGCGCGATTACGACGAAGACGGACGCTGAAATTTTCCGATCAGCGCCAGCGTAAACGCGACGAACAAGAGCACGGACGAACACGCAAACGGCGCGGACGCGCCGACATGCTCGAACAATGCGCCCGCGAAAGCCGGGCCGGTGACGCGCCCCAGCGCCGATGCTGCCTGCGAAAGCCCCATCACCGCGCCGCGCTCATGCTCCAACGCTTGTTCGGCGATCAAAGCTTGCAGCGCCGGCGTGGCGAGGCCGCCACCGAAGGTCAGCGCAAACGCCGCGCCGCCCATGCCCCAATAATCGCGCACCAAAGCCGCCCAGCCCATGCCGAATGCAAACAGGAAAAGTCCGATCAGCAGCATGCGCCGCTCACCAATGAGATGCGCCGCGCGTCCCGCTCCCCCGCCCTGCAACAGCGCCACCGTGATGCCGAGCGCGCCCAAGGTCAGTCCAACTTCACGCGGGCCCCAGCCGAACAAATGATTGACCCAGAAAGCGAAGCTGGTTTCGAGAAGCGCCTGCGCCGTAATCATCAGGAATGTGACCAGGATCAGCCGCGCCATGATCGGGCGCGTGGTCAGCAGCGTCCAGCGCCCCACGCGCGGCAGTGTGGGGTCGCGGCGCGCTTCAGGTGGCAGAGTCTCACGGCAGAGCGCAAAGGCGCCGAGTGCGGCCAGCGCGGCAAATCCCGCCGCCACGTAGCAAACCCGGACAAAGCCCGCTTCGTCTGGCGTCTTGCCGATCACAAACGCGCCGAGCGCGGGACCGGCAATGAAGCCAAACGCGAACGATGCGCCGAGCAGCCCCATATTGCGCGCGCGGGTTTTGTCGTCGGCAAGATCCGCGGCAGCCGCGAACGCGGCGCCGACATTCCCCGCCATCAAGCCGCTGAACAGACGCGCGCCAAACATCTCCTCGATGCGCGTGGCGTGCGCGAGCATTAGATAAGACGCGGTCGCGCCGACGAGGCCCAAGATCAGCACCGGCTTCCGGCCGATCTTGTCGCTCAAGCGGCCCCAAAACGGCGCCGAGATGAGCTGCCCCAGCGAATAAGCGCCCATGGCGATGGTTATCGCGGTGGGGCCGGCGCCCACCGCAAGGCCAAGAAACGGAAAGATCGGCAGGAACACGCCGAAGCCCGTCATGCCCACGAGCACAACGCCGATCAGCGCCACCAGGGATGACGAACCGCGAGAACCAGCCACGCCCGTTCCTTAGCCGATTTGCCGGCGATGCAAGCGGGACAAAACGATGCTGCGGCTGCTCACGATTGCGGACGGATCGGCGCCGGAGCGTTCGGGTTGAGATACGGACGAAGATCGGCCCACGGGATCGATACCTCCGCGCCAGCCATGTCGTAGGAACCGCCGAAGGAGAGCGGCGGGAAGAGCAATGTCAGCCCCTGCTGCGTGATGAGCCAGAGATGCGGCTTGGTCGCCGTTTCATGCACGTCGCGAACCGGCGGGGAAAAATTATCATAATCGCGGAATTGCCGCGCGATGTCGGCGACCGCACGCTGGGTGATGAAATCCTCCCAGCCGGAATTGGGCTTAAACACATCCGCCGCCGTCAGCGTACGGCCCTCTGCCATCAGCACATTGACGGCTTTGACATTGGTGTTGGTCTGCGCCGCGCCCGGCGTATCGTCGCTCGTATCGAACCGCACGGAAATCAGACCTGGGCCAGCATAGGAAATGCGATAGCGCGTGGTTTCGTTGGTGCCCTGCTCGGGACGGAATTGCGGGTTTTGCTGCACCAGCGCGTTGAAACGCTGGATCGCCGGCGTCTGTGGCCCGTCAATGCGCGGATAGCGGACATCGATCATGGTTGCGGGCTCGCCGCCGGAAGCGGCAAGGGCTTGCGGTGTGGGCGCAGCTGCGACTTGCTCGACCGCCTGGAAGGTGTAGCCGCCCATGCTTTGCACCGAGGCGCCGGCTTCGGCGGCACGCGCGCGGAAGCGGCCTTCGAGACATTGCTGCTGTTGTGCGTTCGGCGCGGCGGCTGCGCCGGCGATGCCGCAGGCTACGCGCTGCGCCTCCCGCCAACGCTGCTGGTTCTGGATCAGGACGAGCGCGCCGGCGTCGGAAATTTGCGTCGCCTTGGCCGCGAGCGCAGTGCGGATTTGGGTATCGAGAGCCGCCAACGAGGAATTGGCGCAGACATTGCGCGCGAACGCGCTCTGGTTGTTGTTCGGGGCATTGGCTTGGCCGCTCTGCGCGCATGGATCGAGCGCAGCAGCGACGCGCGCCTGCATCGCCGCGCCCAATTGCTGCGTGGTCTGCGTCGTCGTTTGTGTCGTCGCGGTTGTCGTCTGACCCGTTGGCCCGCAGCCAGACAGCGCCAAAACGACACAGGCTGCGCCAGCAAGTCTAGCCCTGCGCACCATGACGATTTCCTCTTCGGCGCCCCGGCTTAGATGTGCCACAGAAGCGGCGCGCCGTCACGAGCGCATCGCGTGAAAGCGGCGCGCCTTGACACCAACGCACCGGATACGGGATTGGCAGATGCAACTGAACGCCGGCTATAGACCCGATCCGCGATTTGAGCGTTTGGGACCGGAATTCGCCGATCCCGTGGCGCCCGCTGCATTTCCACGAGCGATCTTGCGCCGTCGCAACCAGCGCTGGGCCGCGCGCGTCGGGCTCGACACGTTGGGCGACGCGGCGTGGGAAGCCGCCTTCGCGCGCTTCGAACCGCTGCCGGACAATCAGCGCCAGCCTTTGGCGATGCGCTATCACGGCCACCAATTCCGCGTGTACAATCCCGATATCGGCGACGGGCGTGGATTTCTTTATGCGCAGCTCCAAGACGACGCCGGGCGTCTCCTCGATTTCGGCACCAAGGGGTCGGGGCAAACGCCTTATTCGCGCTTCGGCGACGGCCGGCTGACGCTGAAAGGCGGCGTGCGTGAAGTGCTCGCAGCGGAAATGCTGGAGGCGCTGGGCGTCTATACCTCCAAGGCGTTCTCTCTCTACGAGACCGGCGAACAATTGACGCGCGGCGACGAGCCCTCCCCGACGCGCTCCTCGGTGCTGACACGGCTCTCACACAGCCATATCCGGTTCGGTACATTTCAGCGGCTGGCTTTTCTCGAGCGGCCTGACCAGATGCGCACGCTGCTCGCGCACGTGATCGAGAATTACGCGCCGGAAGCGGCGGAAGCCGAGCATGAGGCCGCTGGCGTGTTGGCGCATGCGGTGCGCGAAGCGGCGCGGCTCGCGGCGAGCTGGATGACAGTTGGTTTCGTGCATGGCGTGTTGAACACGGACAATCTCACCGTGACGGGCGAGAGTTTCGACTACGGCCCGTGGCGGTTTTTACCGACGAGCGATCCAAGCTTCACCGCTGCCTATTTCGACGAGGCCGGGCTCTACGCGTTTGGCCGACAACCGGAAGCGGTATCGTGGGCCCTGGCGCAATTCGGCGGCGCGCTCACGCTCGTGTGTGCGCCAGAGCCGCTGGAGCAAGCGCTGGGGCTGTTTGCGCCCGCCTATCAGGACGCGCTCCGGTCGCACATGCTGACGCGGCTTGGATTGAACGCAACGACGCCCGAGCGCGATCTGGAGTTTTTGCAGGCGCTGTTCGGTTGGCTAACCGAAAGCCAGGCGCCGTGGGATCAATTCTTCCATGACTGGTTTTGCGCCGACGCGTCACGCGCCGCGCAAAGCCCGGTTGCATCTCTCTATACCGACAATGCCTTTGGCGCCGTGCGGGCGGGAATTTTGGATCGGGGCGGCGCGCGATCAGAGCGTTTGCGGCACGCCTATTTCCAGCGCGCGACGCCGGCGAGCCTGGTGATCGACGAGGTCGAAGCGCTGTGGGCGCCGATTGCGGAGCGGGACGATTGGTCGCTGTTCGAGGCGAAGCTGGCGGATATCGCGGCGTTACGTGGAGCATTGGCGATCGATTGTCACCGATCTGTCACCGGCGCATCCTAGATGCGAGTGCTCTAAGGGGATGACGATGATCGGCGGCCGCATGAAATTGGCTTTGAACGCGTGTTTGCTGGCGCTCGCGCTTGGCTGCGCGGGACCTCAGACCGCGACCCCGCCTGACGAGCACTCGCCGACATCAACGGCGCTGGTGCGCCCTGCCGGGCCACCGCACAACGTCATCATCTTCGTCGCCGACGGCTTGCGATACGGTTCGGTCAATCCAACCGACGGTCCGGCTTTCGTTGAGCTTCGCAGCCAAGGCGTCGATTTCGCCAACAGCCATTCGATCTATCCGACCGTCACAACAGCGAACGCCTCCGCGATCGCGACCGGTCATTATCTCGGCGACACCGGCAATTTCGCCAACACGATTTATCCGGGCGAGCCGTGGCTCGCGAGCGCCGGCTATAGCCGCACGCCGTTTCTCGAGAACGACCTCATCCTCGCCGATATGAACAGTCGGTTCGGCGGCAATTATCTGCATGAAGCAAGCCTGATGGCGACAGCGCGCCGGCATGGCTTTAACACCGCCGTCGTCGGCAAGACTGGCCCAGCGCTGATCCAAGATCTCACCGGCGCTGCGACAGGCGGCCTCGTCATCGACGAATCCACAGGCGTTCCAGGCGTCGGTGCGCTCGATATTCCCGCCGATCTCACCCAAGCGATCGCGGCCGCGCACCTCGCTGCTTCAGCGCCGCCGCGCAATCGCCCGAACCGCGCGCAGCAGGATTGGTTCACCAGCGTGACGACGGATGTGCTGCTGCCGCGGCTTTCCGCCGGCGGCAAACCCTTCGTGCTGCTGTTCTGGTCCCCGGACCCGGATACATCACAGCACAATCAAAACGACAGCCCCGATCAGCTGACGCCGGGAATTAACGGGCCGACGTCGCGCGCTGCGATCCACAATGCTTCCGATGATTTGGCGCGGATACGCGCGGCGCTGGTGGCGCCACATCTCGACGCGACGACAGACGTCATCGTGATCGCCGATCACGGGTTCACGACAGTATCGAAGCAATCACAAAACTCGTATGCCGCCAGTCTGCACTATCGCGATTCACCTGCTGGCGAATTGCCGCCAGGATTTTTGGCGATCGACCTCGCGCATGCGCTGAACATACCGCTTTTCAACGGCAACGGGCTCGATGTCGCGCTCGATCAGGGCATTTTCCCGTCCAATGGCAACGCGCTTTTAGGACCGGATTTCGAGCATCCGCATATCGTCGTCACGGCGAATGGCGGTTCGGACTTGATCTATCTGCCGGCGGAAGATCGCGCAGCGCTGGCGCCGCGGATTGTCGATTTCCTGACCAAGCAGGATTATGTCAGCGCGATTTTCGCGGCGGATTCGCTCGGCGAGCTTCCCGGCGCGCTGAAGCTCTCGGACATCAATCTCAACGGCGCTGCTCTAACGCCGCAGCCTTCCATCGTGGTCAGCCTCCGCAGCCATAGCGAAGGCTGCGACACCGAGCTCTGCGCCGTGGAGATCGCCGACGGATCGCAAAAGCAGGGTCAAGGTCAGCATGGCTCGTTGAGCCGCGCGGAGACGCGGAATTTCATGGCCGCAGTGGGTCCCGATTTCCGTGCCGGGTTCGTCGATCAATCGCCGATCAGCAACGCTGACATCGCGCCGACAGTCGCGCACATTCTGGGCTTCGAATTGCCGAGCAATGGCAATCTCCGAGGCCGCGTGATTGGAGAAGCGTTGCGATGGGGCCATCCCGTGCAATCGAGCGACGAGACCGTGCGCTCAACACCGGCCGCCAATGGCTTCGTGACCATGCTCAATCGGCAGAATGTCGGCGAGACACGCTATTTCGACGCCGCCGGCGCGAGCGGGCGCGCGGTCGGGCTGCACGACTAACGTTACCCCCGCGCCACAAATCCATGCGGGTGCATCAAACGCGCAATGTCGATCGCAGCACGGACCTGGACCACGTCATTGTTGCGGTCGGCTTCGTTCAGGCGGTCCCAGGGCACGAGCTTGTCGTGCGCCATGAGGTCGTTGCTGCGCTTTTCTTCCCCAGCGGTCGGGCGCCAGCCTGAGAGCAAGCGCTCCGCCACCCAGCGATCATGCTCGCGTTGCGCCAGGGCCTGGATCAGCTCAGCGGGAAGCTCAGGCGCGGTCTCGCCTTTCTCGCCCTTCTGCGCCGGGCGCCAGCCTGCGTCCCACACTTTCACCAAGGCCGCATCGGAAACCGCGCGATTGGCGGCGCGGTAGGTTTCCATCACGTCTTCCCAATCGCGCATGGCCGCCTGCAGCTCGCGCATGTTCATCGCTTCTTTCGAGCCAAGCCCTTGGCTGTAATGCTCGTGCGCGATGGCGGCGCCCCGGTCGAGCATGCCGTCGAGAATTTTCGCGCGCGTCGCGACGATCTGATGCGATCCGAACGCTTGCAGATAGGCGTCGAATTCCGGCGTTTCGTCGCCCTTGGCGTATTCGCGCGAGAACTCGGATTGGCTGATCTCCTTCATGTAAATCGGGATCGGCCAGCGGAGCGATGCATTGCAAACGCGCTTCAAGGCAATGCCTAGCTGGATGTTGGCGGGATCCGAGCCGGTGGAAATAACGGCCCCGCACGGCTTGCCGCGCTGGCCCTCGACGATGTCCAGCAATTCCGGCCCGACGCTGCGCGCATCCCAGTCAAAATCGAGAAACGCAACATCGGCGGCCCAAAGCTCGGGATGCGCGAAAGCTTCGCGGTGCCTGGCGCGGAAGCGCGCTTCGACTTTCTGCGGATCGGGCGCCAGCACGGTGAGCTTCGGCGGCTGGAAGCGCGACGACCACAGACTTGACAGGAGACGCTCCGCCACGGCCTCCGCGGCATCGTCGAAGCCGAAGAACACGATATGCAGCGCATCGACCTTGAGCTGCGCGGCGACGTCGAGCAGCGTCACCGCTTCCTTTTGCAGCAATTCACGCGCGGCAAGCTCATCCAGCGAGAACGGCTTCGGATCGATCGGCGGCGTGTCGTTCTTGTCTTTGCGGGTTTTCTCGTGCTTGCGCATTTGCGCCGAGCGCATTTCGCGCGCCTCGCGCAGCAGCTGCGGCGATTTGGTCGAGACGTGAACGCCGATCGGCGGCTTGCGGCGGCCCTTTCCGATCAAGCCACGAACGCATGCTTCGATTTGGAGATTGGCCGTGTCATCCGGTTCGAGCGCGACCACGTGCGAGGCGTAATGCGCGCGCGCATTAGCGAGCGTTTCGGCTCGCGTGGAATCCCCTTCCACCACGATGACGCCCTTGCGGCGGAGACCGAGCACAGTTTCGTCCGACAGACCCTCGCCGATCAGGATCACCGCGTCGTGGAAGCGCTTGCGGCAATCAAGCGCGAGCGAAAGCGCCGCGGGGCTGTCGCCGGCGATGACCACGTGATTACGCGCGCCGAGATTGAAGCTTTGCGCCAATTGCTGCCCGAGCGCGCCGGAGAACGCGAACAGCAATCCAACCACGGGGACAGCGAGCGCCGCGAACCGCACCGCATTCAGCTCTTCATTGGTCACGTCGAAATAATCGTTCGACATCGCCAGCGCTGCGAACGTGCGATAGAGCGCCTCCCAGAAGCCGTGCGACTTCGAAAAAACCAGCAGCCCAACGCCGAGCCAAACCAGAATCAGCAGGATCAGCACGCCCCAGCGAAACATCGGCGCGCGTGTGTGCGCCGTCGCGGTAAGCCGGGCGGCGATGCGCGACCAGACATTGGCGTAAGAGCGATGCGCAGCCATCGTTCAACGTCCCCTCTTCGCGCCGTCCCCCGAACCATCCCAGTTCGCGCCGCGGATTTTATGGCGGCCCCGGCAGGAGTCGAACCTGCGACCCTCTCCTTAGGACGGAGCAGCTCTATCCAACTGAGCTACGGAGCCATGTCCTGGATTATGGACGAGACAGGACACGGCGTCGAGCCGCGCGCGCGTGGTTGAGCCTTCCGCTAGCGCAAGCTTCCTGCTTTTATGCGTGGCAAAAATGGGAGGACGCGTGTGGCTGGATGGACGATGGGCGCGAAAAGCGCGGTCGGCGCCGCATGCGCGGCGTTCGCGCTGGGCGTGCTGATGTTGGGCATCGCGCACGCGCAGGCGGACCGGGATCCGCGCCAGAACGATCCGGGCTTCGCGCGCGGAGAACGCAATTCCGGCAACAGCTTCGCGACACGGTCGCCCGTTCTCGGCGCACATGGCGCGGCGGCGACGGCGCATCCGCTTGCGACGCAAACCGCGATCGATGTGCTCAAGGCTGGCGGCAGCGCCATTGATGCGGCGATCGCGGCAAACGCGATGCTCGGCTTGGTCGAGCCGGTCTCGAGCGGCGTTGGCGGCGACGTATTCGTCATCGTGTGGGACCCGCGCACGCACAAGCTCTATGGCTATAACGGCTCGGGCCGTTCCCCACGCGGGCTCTCGCTCGCGACATTGCGGCGCGTCGTGGCGGCGCATGGCGATCCCGATCACGTGCCAAGCTTTGGCGCGGCGAGCAATTCGGTGCCCGGCGCCGTCGATGGCTGGTTCGCGCTGCATGACCGCTTCGGCCGCAAACCGGTGCAGGATTTGCTCGCGCCCGCGATCCGCTATGCGCGCGAAGGCGCGCCGATCCCGCAATATATCGCTTCGCTCTGGGCGCTGAACCGCACGCGGCTTGAAGCGGAATTCGCCGCGCATCGGCTCGAGGAAATCGACAATGCACGGCATACTTATTGGCAGGCGCAGCCGCAGGGCAATGTCGGGCGCATGCCGGACGGGCATTCGCTGTTCGCCAATCCCGACCTCGCGCACACCTATGAGATCATCGCCCAAGGCGGACGCGATGCGTTCTACAAAGGCCCCATCGCGCACACCATCGACGCCTACATGAAGCGCATCCACGGCTATCTGCGTTACGAGGATTTCGCGGCGCATCATGGCGAATGGGTCGATCCGATCTGCGCGCCCTATCGCGACGTGCAGGTGTGCGAGTTGCCGCCCAATTCGCAAGGCGTAGTCACGCTGCAGGCGCTACGCATCCTCGATGGCTTCAATCTGCGGCAGATGGGCTTTATGTCGGCCGATTCTCTGCACACGCAGATCGAGGCCATACGCCTCGCCTTCGCCGACCGCGCGCAATTCTACGGCGATCCCGCGTTCACGCATTTCGACGTGCGGCAATTGCTGACGGATGAATACACGACACAACGCCGCGCGCTGATCCATCAAGATCACGCCATGCCGCCGCCACCGCACGCGGAGCTACGCATTGACGGCGACACCACCTATTTCACCACGGCTGATAGCGACGGCATGATGGTGTCGTGGATCCAGTCGAATTATCGCGGCATGGGATCAGGCCTCGTGCCGGACGGCTTGGGCTTCATGCTGCAAGACCGCGGCGAATTGTTCTCGCTCAAAGGCCCGCATCCCAATCTCTATGCGCCGGGACGGCGGCCATTCCAGACCATCATTCCCGCATTCGCACTCCGCAATAACGAGCCATGGCTCGCGTTCGGGCTGATGGGCGGCGACATGCAGCCCCAAGGCCACCTGCAGATCATCGTCAACCTCGTCGATTACGGACTTGATCTCCAAGCCGCGGGCGATGCGGCGCGCTTCCGTTTCTATGGCGGCGTCGAACCGACAGGCGATCAGCCCGACGGCACGGGCTTCGTGGCGATCGAAAACGGCGTGCCGGCGGATGTGCGTGCGGAATTGGAACGGCGCGGACATCGCTTGCGCCCGGCGGACGGATCGTTCGGCGGCTACGAAGCGATCATGCGCAACGAACATGGCATCTATGAAGCCGCTACGGAAATGCGTAAAGACGGCGACGCTGACGCCTATTAAAGGTTGTGAAGGGGGCTTCAATGCGGTGGGCTGTTTTCGCGGCGCTTGCGCTGCTTTGCGCGTGCGGACCAAATGTCGGACGGTTGGAGAAAGGCGAGCGTGGCACGGTCGCGCGCGTCGAAAACGGCGACACGCTAGTGCTGGATTCCGGCTTGCGCGTCTTTCTCGCGGAAATCGAAGCGCCGCGGCGCGACGCGCCCTACGCCCAGCAGTCGACGCAAGAATTGGAAGCGCTCACGCTACATCGCCCAGTGCAGCTCGCCTATGGCGGCACACATCGCTGGCAAGGCCGGCGCGCTTTCGCGCAGCGCACAGCGACCAACACTGGCACATCGACGGCGACTTCCACCGCAACGGCCGCCGATCCAGATATGACCGATGGCAGCGAACCCAGCGCTGGAAATGGCGAAACCGCGATCGCGCATGTCTATGTGCAAAGCGAAGGTGGCCGCTGGATCTGGGTTGAGCAGGAAATGATCGCGCGCGGCGCGGCCTGGGTGCATGCGCGTCACGACAATCATGCGCGCGCGGCGGATTTGCTCACGGCCGAAATTCAAGCGCGAGCAGGCCGCAAGGGCCTCTGGGGCAATCGTGATTATGCGGTGTTGAGCCCAACCAAGGCGGTGGAGGCTGCGCAGGAAACCGCGCCCGCCACGTGCCGCAACGGCCGCTTCGCGCTCGTCGAAGGCACTATCGCCAGCGCGAATGTGCAGGATCGGCGCGCCTCGCTCGACATGGAGGGCGCGCCCTTCTCGATCGCGATCTTCGGCCAGGCATTCTCGGGTTGGGACGGACCGGCTTTGTCGTCGCTCAGCGGCAAACGCGTTCGCGTCAGAGGGTCAATTGGCATGTTCCACGACGCGGCGCAGATCTGCGTCGACGACTCGCGTGAGATCGAAGTGCTGACGGCTGGATCGCACTAAGCGCCGATAAAACCAGCTTCCACCGGATCGCCGACGCGATCCGTCAGCGCCCGCTTCAACTTGGCGAGCGCTGAGCTTTCAATTTGCCGCACCCGCTCCTTGGAGATGCCGAGACGCTTGCCCAGACTTTCCAGCGTGACTGCTTCCTCGATCAGCATGCGCTCGCGAATGATGATCTGCTCACGCTCCGACAATTCGTCCAACGCTTCGCGCACCAGAGCCGAACGCGCCGCGCCATCGCGCGCGATCATCACCTCTTCGTCCGGACCAGCGCTCTCGTCCGCCAATAAGTCCTGCCATTCGGCCGCCCCTTCTTCCGTAAGCGGTGCATTGAGCGAACGATCCGGGGCAGAGAGCCGCGAGGCCATGTTTTCGACTTCATCCTCATGGACGCCCAGTGCGTGCGCAACGAAAGCGCGGCTTTCCGCGGAGAGATTGCCTTCGCCGACGTCGGCGATGCGCGCCCGCAGCCGGCGCAAATTGAAGAACAGAGATTTCTGCGCCGCTGTCGTGCCGGTGCGGACGATGGACCAATTGCGCAGCACGAAATCCTGGATCGCGGAGCGAATCCACCAGGATGCATAGGTGGAGAACCGCACTTCCCGCTCCGGCTCGAACCGCGCCGCCGCTTGCATCAGCCCAACACTGCCTTCCTGCACCAGATCGGAGAGCGGCAAGCCGTAATGACGAAACCGAACCGCCATCGCGACAACTAGGCGGATATAAGCGCGCGTCAAATCATGGAGCGCCCGCTCGTCGTGATCATCCCGCCAGCGGCGCGCGAGATCCCGTTCATTGTCGGCAGCCAGCAAGGGCGTGCGCATGGCCTGGCGGACGAAACGTTGCGCGCCGCGCTGAAGTTCAGAGGTTTCGGTTAGCGCCATGTCTCCTCACTCTGCTCGCGAAGCAAAATCGATTTGCGACAGGAAAGCTGTTATCGGGCGCGCGGGGCAGCGGCCGGCTCACCCATTGAACGCGGCAGCCGCGCATAAGCTCCCTGATCTGGAGTGATCAGGTGCAAAGAAAAGGGCCGGACTTGCGCCCGGCCCCTCAAATGCAAAATTTCAGACCGTTTAGGCGGCGGCTGCTTGCTTCTTGCTGGCAAGCGATTCCGACAGCTTGGTCAGAGCGGCTTCGCGCTCGATCTTTTCCACCGCGGCCAATTCGCGCGCCATGCGGTCGAGCGCCGATTCATAGAGTTGACGCTCGGAATAGGATTGCTCCGGCTGGTCGCCGGCGCGATGAAGGTCACGGACCACTTCGGCGATCTGCACCAGATTGCCGGAATTGATCTTGGCTTCGTATTCCTGAGCGCGGCGGCTCCACATCGTCCGCTTGATGCGGGCGCGGCCTTGCAGCGTCTTCAAAGCTTCGGTCACGACCGCGGCCGAAGCGAGCGGACGCATGCCGCAGGAACGGGCCTTCGCGGTCGGGACGCGCAGCGTCATCTTGTCCTGCTCGAACGAGATCACGAACACGTCCAGATCGATGCCGGCCACCGATTGCTTTTCCACGCCCATGACCCGGCCTACCCCGTGGGCGGGATAGACGATGTGGTCACCCGGCCGGAAAGAGGTCGGCGGTGCGGCATGCGAGGCGTTCGTCAGCATTCAGGTCTCCGTGTCCCAACTCACCCAACGGCCCCGGACCCAAAACGCCAAAACACCGCAGCAGGGATGGCGGGGCAGTTCGCCCAACCAAAGACGCTCCCAAAAGGTGTTTGGGACGTCTCTTTCCTCCCGTGCGCTGCGGTGCGGCGCTATGCTTGAATCCGGTTGCCGGCGCGCCAAACCGGGCGCGCGCTCATTCGATATGATTGTATACCACAAAAATCGCCCCTTCGGAAGGGCGGGAAGATGGCAGGATCAGTCCCCTTTTCCGGGTTCCGAGCTAAAGTATTTCTCGAATTTGTCCTGCTTGTCTTTGAACTCATCCGCGTCGGCTGGCGGTGTTCCTTTGCGCGTAATGTTCGGCCAGACTTTGGAAAACTCTGTATTCACCTTCAGCCACTTACCGTCGGGCGTGTCTTCAGTGTCCGCCTTGATCGCATCTACTGGACATTCTGGCTCACAGACGCCGCAATCAATGCACTCTTCCGGGTGAATAACGAGGAAGTTCTCCCCCTCATAGAAGCAGTCGACCGGGCAGACCTCCACACAGTCCATATATTTGCAACGTACGCATGCGTCTGTGACGATGTAGGTCATTCCGCGCCCTGAATTCCGCGTCTGTTCGCGCCGCTGACATGGCCGGACGACGCTCTAGCGTCAAGACAAGCCGTCTAAACGCGCGCGAAGTTCGCCTTCGAGATCAGCGTAAAGCGTCTTGGCCTCGGCAGGCGGACCGCGGCGGGCGCCGAGCTGCTCGATCCGAACCATCTTAAGCCCGCTATTGTGCGGGAAGATTACCGCGTCCCCAACAGCGACCAGAGCCGAGGCTTTATCGAGCCGACGCGGCGCATTGTCCCGCATCAGCCGGACGCCGCCTTCCGTCACCAAACGCGTGGCGGCGGCGCGGGTCTTGGCGAAACGCGCGCGCCAGAGCCAAACATCGATGCGGCAGCGTTCGGGCTCGGCGGGCGCGGACTTGGCTGGCTTCATGCGCGCTGCTTACGCCGTCGGCGGCGATGCACGGGCGGTGCAGAGGGCATCAATTCGGCCAGCACCGAGAACGGACCTTCTGGCGCTTTGCGGTTGCGGTTGTTGCGCGGTGGATTGGGCTCGCCTGGCAAACGCCAGCGTTGCGGCGCGCCTTCGGGCGAAGCGTCCGACACGCAGCGATAGCCGAGCGCGGACAAAACGGCGGGCAATTCACGCGCAGGCCGGCCGATCAGCTTGGCCATGCCGGGATCGAGTACGGGATCGCGGCCGCTTTCACCGCGCGCAGCGCGTAGGGCATTGGCGAGTTTTTCCAACCGATCGAAACGGATCGCGGCGCGCCCGATCGGACGATAACCGGCGGCGGCGCATTCGATCCAATCGCGCGGACGATCGAGCGGCGCGGAAAACGCGCCGGGCCGCGGCAGAAACACGCCGCCCGGCGTCGGGTGCGCGATTTGCCGAAGGATCGCCAACAGCCGTGACGCGCGCGGCCGCAATAGCGCTGGCATGTAGATGGAATGGCGTCCAATACGCACGCCCTGCGCCATCAGCGCGCCACGCGCGGCGGGGTCGAGATGTGCAAGACTTTCCTGCGCGCGATCAAGCGCGCCCGCATTTTCGAGCAAACGAAAGGCAAGCCCCCGCGCGCCCGGCGGCAGTTTTTCCGCGCTCCAGGCCACTTCAAGCATGGCAAGGGGGCGAAGTTCAGCAACGATCGCGCCGGCAATCCAAGCTTCGAGCCGTTCGCGCGCTGCATTTCGCGCTGTCTCGGGCGCATCCTCCGCGCCGATCAGTTCGACCCGCGGCTTGAGCAAGCTCGCGCCCTTCGCGAGCCGCGCCACTGAGCCCGCACCCACACGGATGCGGCCATCGCGCTCAAGCCGGAGCGCGCTTTCGTCCGCGCTCGCGATTTCGCCCAGCCGGCGGGTGACTTCGGGTTTGAGCGCGCGCCAAGCCGCGTTGCGAACAGCTTTGCCTTCAAGCCCAAGCGCGCGCGGATCGGGCTTAAACTCCAAACCTTCGAGCCGACCGACAAAATGGCCCTCCACCGTCACCTCGCCCTCCTGCGAAATGCCAGCGAGCAAAGCGTCTTCGCGTTTCAGCCCTTTCAGCAACGCCGACGTGCGGCGATCGATGAAGCGTTGCGTGAGCGCGGCGTGCAGGGCGTCGGAAAGCTTGTCCTCGACCGCGCGCGTGGTGGCGCGCCAATGATCCGCATCCTCAACCCAATCGGCGCGGTTCGACACATAAGTCCAGGTGCGCACATGCGCGAGCCGTGCTTGCAGCGCGTCGAGATCGCCTTCCGCGCGGTCGAGCTTTTCGATCTCGGACTTGATCCATTCCGAAGGAATGCGGCGATTGCCCTGCAGAATATGGAGTGCGATACGGCCGACGAGGCGCGCGTGCTCTTCCGGCGAGGCCTTGCGGAAATCCGGCAGCTGACAGGCGTCCCAGAGCCGCTCAACCGCGGGCGCATGCCGCGCAAGACCCATGATCTCGGCATCCTCGACCAGCACTTTCAGCACCTCTTCGTCGTCGGCGCCGCGAACCCGCACCAGTCCCGCGCGATAGGGCGGCGTATCGAGTGAGACAAGCAGAGCCCGGATGCTGTCGAATTTCAGCGCCGCCGAGCGCCATTGGATCGCTTCCACGGCTTCGAAATCATGGTTCTCAACCCGAGCAATGATGTCCTCGTCGAAAGGCGGGCATTCGCCGGTTTCACCGAACGCGCCGTCGCTCTTGAACCGCCCGGCCCGGCCGGCGATTTGCGCAATTTCGTCAGCACGAAGATCGCGCCAGCGATGGCCGTCGAATTTGCGCCGCGAGGCGAAGGCGACCTGGTCGACATCCATGTTGAGGCCCATGCCAATCGCGTCGGTGGCGACGAGAAAATCCACCTCACCCGATTGATAGAGTGCGACTTGGGCATTGCGCGTGCGCGGACTGAGCGCGCCCATAACCACCGCCGCGCCGCCGCGCTGACGGCGCAGCAATTCGGCGATTGCGTAAACTTCGTCCGCAGAGAATGCGACGACAGCGGAGCGCTTCGGCAGCTTGGTGATCTTGCGCGCGCCGACATATGCGAGCGTCGACATGCGCTCGCGGCGCGTGAGCTCCGCGTGCGGCAGCAGGCGCCGCAGCATTGGACGCATCGTATCCGAGCCGAGCAGCATGGTTTCGCCGCGTCCGCGCGCGTGCAGAACGCGGTCGGTGAAGACGTGACCGCGATCGGGATCGGCCGCGACCTGGATCTCATCGACAGCAAGAAAATCGACGCTGATGTCGAGCGGCATGGCTTCGACCGTGCAGACAAAATAGCGCGCGTTCTCGGGGACGATCTTTTCTTCGCCGGTGATTAGCGCGACGACCCCGGGCCCTTTCGCGGCGACACAACGGTCATAGACTTCGCGCGCCAAGAGCCGCAGCGGCAGCCCGATCATGCCGCTGCCATGACCGAGCATGCGCTCGATCGCCAAGAAGGTCTTGCCGGTGTTGGTGGGGCCAAGGACCGCCTTCACGGCGGCGGAGGGGCGCACGGCCATGATTGGGACGATGGGTCGACGTTGCGGCGATTTCAAGAAGTCGGCGCGGCCGTGGGGGGCGGTTAGCGATCGGTCATGGTTAACACTCGATTTCTTTCCAACTGTCCGCACGCGGGAAAGAAACAGGAACGAATCAAATTCGACTCACAATAATTGATTCGTTCCTTAGCCGTTCACGGCTATATCTTGGGGTTAATACATAAGTAACACACTAGACCTGTGGAAAAGACCAGGCATTGCGGTCATTTCGATCTGTCAGCCACGAAAACAATTACCGCCTAGCGGAGGCGCTGGCCGTTCACGGTCAGGGTGCGGGCGGTCAGCGTGATCACGCCATTGTCGTCGGACGGCATCTCGATCCGCACCGGCGCGTACATGCCGCTTGGGGTCTGGGCGAACAGGAAGGTCAGCACCGCCGGCTCTTGTGGGTCTGAAAACCCGGCGATGGGCTGGAATTGCACGCGGCAGCGGATCGCGGGGCCGCGATAGCCCGGCTCATTGGCCGTCACTTGGCCGTTCGGGCTCATCACGAAATCAAAGCGCGAGCGTCCGTCCATATAGACATGCACGGTTCGCGCACAGGGATCGCCCTGCGCCACCACCATGCTGGCGATGGCTGAAAGCTGATCAATGGCGCCGCGCTTCTGCGCTTGCGTGGCCGGGGGATTGCCCATGCCCATGTGCGGATTGGCGGTCGTCGAAATGTCATTGGCGCTGAAACTGGCTTGCACGAGCCGATTCCGCTTGCCGCCGCGATGCTGGTAAGCCGCCGGATGCAGGCTGCCGTCAGCAGCGACTGAGCCACGCGAGGAATAGGAATAGTCCTGCTGTCCGCCAAGCAGCATGCGGGCCATGCCCGCGGAGCCGCGACGCGCTGACGTCTCATAGGTCGCGCCGTTTTGCGCGAAGTGGAAGCTGAACTCACCGACGCCGCTCACGCCGCGCGCGGCGACGGAATAAACCGCATCGAAAGAACGCGCCGCATTCGCCGCACTCGCGGCTTCCTGCCCCGAGGCGGCGCCGGTCAGCAGAAACGCGCCAAGGCCTAGGAGAGCGGCGAGCTTTTTCATCGGTTCAAGCCTCGAAAGTCCGGTCGGTTTAGCCCAGCCCAACTCATATAGGCCGGCCGCTGATCCAGACATGAACCAAAAGCGGCTGTTTTAGGGGCGCCATTTCCGGTCCCAATCTTGACCCCTCCCGCCCCTTCCTTTAAGCGTCCGCGCTTCATTTTCCGGCAAAGTAACGAGAAATCCCATGTCCCGCCGCTGCGAGCTGTCCGGCGTCAACCGCCAAATCGGCCACAAGGTCAGCCACTCCAACATCAAGACCAAGAGGAGCTTCGAGCCCAATCTGGTCAATGTGACGCTGGCGAGCGATGCGCTGGGGCGTTCTTTCCGGCTGCGCGTCACGGCGGCTGCGCTTCGCAGCGTCGATCATGTCGGCGGCCTCGATGCCTACCTGCTGAAGGCCGGCGAAGAGCAACTCTCGGATCGCGTCGCGAAAATTCGCCGCGATTTGAAAAAGAAGCTCAACGAGCAACCGGCGGCGGCTTAAGCGCTATTCCGCGATATCGAAGGCATAAAGCAGCGTGCGTTGGTGCGCGCTGAAATTGTCATCGACGATCATGTAGAGCCGTGTCGCGCCATTGGGCATGCGCACGGCGGAAACGCCTTCGAAATTGTCGAGCACGAGCGGCGGCGTCAGCAAGGCAAGCTGGCGCTTGTGCACGTGGCCACCGCGATCGAGGTCAGCCGCACTGAACGTGCTGACGCGGATGCGCGTGCCGATCACTGGCGCATAGAAACGTTCCAACACCACGAAATCGCCGCTCGGCAAACGATCGAGGCTTGAGAGCCCGTAGCCGCGCGATAGCGGATAGGACGCGCGCGACGCGACCGGTGCGATGGCGTTGAGCGGCACGCGCCAGAGGCTTGACGCGCCATGCGGTCCCTCTTCCGCACCAACCACGAGATCGCCGTCAGAGGTCGTGGTCAGCCCTTCGAGACCGACATTGGGCGCGAGATGCTCGATGCCCGCGAGCGGCGGGCCCGGTTGGGCGGCGCCAAAAGGTCCGTCTCGGTTGAGATCGTAGATGCGGATGGTCTGCGTCTGCTCGAACGACACGGCGATACGACCGTCGGGCAATTGGGTGAGGTCCTCCGCATCACCAGCGTCCTTGCTGGCGAAGGGCTGACCATGCTCATCGCGCATCAGCGCGATGCGCGGCTCGCTAACGCCCGCGAGTGCGCCACTGGCATCGAGCACGAGATTCATTGTCAGCCATTCGCCGGTGTCGCTTTCCGCGATGACGTGATTGTCCGCCAGCACAGCAAGATCGGACCAGCCGCCAAAGCCGGCATCCGGCGAACGCAGCACGAGACCGCCGCGAAAGATGAGCGATCCGACGCGCGCCGCGCCAAATTGCACCGGCTGCGCCTCGACGCTGATGGTGCGCCATTGCTCCGGGATCGGCGCATCGGCGGCGGACGGCGCGCAGGCCGCGAGCAACAAGAGCGCAAAAAGCGAAGCAAGCCGCATCACGCTACGGCTTTCACGCGCGACGGCGTCCGGCGGACGATTCCACGCTCGCCGCCCTCACCCTCTTCGTCGAACAGCTCTGCGAGCTTGTCCGTCATCGCGCCGCCGAGCTGCTCGGCGTCCGTGATCGTCACGGCGCGGCGATAATAGCGCGTGACGTCGTGGCCGATGCCAATGGCGATGAGCTCGACCGGCGAGCGGTTTTCGATCCAATGGATCACCGCACGCAGATGCCGTTCGAGATAGTTGCCGGGATTGGCGGAAAGCGTGCTGTCATCGACCGGGGCGCCATCGGAAATCACCATCAGGATGCGGCGCTGCTCGGCGCGGCCGAGCAGACGATCATGCGCCCACATCAAAGCTTCGCCGTCGATGTTTTCCTTCAAGAGGCCTTCGCGCATCATCAGCCCAAGATTGCGGCGCGAGCGGCGCCATGGCGCGTCCGCGGCTTTGTAAACGACGTGGCGCAGATCATTGAGCCGGCCCGGCTGCGGCGGGCGTCCAGCCGAGAGCCAATCTTCCTTGGAACGCCCGCCCTTCCATGCGCGCGTGGTGAAGCCCAGGATTTCCACCTTCACGCCACAGCGCTCCAGCGTACGCGCGAGAATGTCGGCGCAGAGCGCGGCGACCATGATGGGGCGCCCGCGCATCGAACCGGAATTGTCCAGCAGCAGCGTAACGACCGTGTCCTTGAACGGCGTGTCTTCTTCCTGCTTGAACGTCAGCGCCGACATCGGATCGATAATCACGCGCGTGAGGCGCGCGGTATCGAGAACGCCCTCTTCCAGGTCGAAGGTCCAGGCGCGGCTTTGTTGCGCGAGCAAGCGGCGCTGCAAGCGATGCGCGAGACGGCCGACCACGCTCTGCAGCGGCTTCAATTGCTGATCGAGATAGGCCCTGAGCCGCGCCAATTCTTCCTGATCGCACAAATCCTCGGCGTCGATCTCTTCGTCATGCGCGCGCGTGAACACTTTATATTGCGCGTTTGGGTCTTCCGGCGCTTCGCGGCGATTGGGGCGGATCGGACGATCACCGGGCTCCTCGGCGTCGCTCTCCTCGCGGTCTTCTGACTCGATGTCGATCTCGACCTGGGTGGCGCGATCGGGGTCCATGTCGTCGTCTGTTTCGAGCGCCTGCATATCAGCGGGCGCCTGCTGCTCGTCGTCCTCGCCCTGATTGTCATCGCTTTCAGGCGGCGGCTGTTGCTGGTTCTGCGCCTCGGCCTCTTCCTGGCCCTCTTCGTCGGGAGGTCCAAGATCTTCGATCAGGTGCAGATCGCGCAGCACATCATGCATCGCGCGCGCGAATTGGCCTTGATCGGCGGTGAGATCGCTCAATCGGTCGAGCGCTTTGCCTGCATTGGCTTCGATTTCCGCGCGACAAAGCTCAACGATTGCCTTAGCGCTGGGCGGAGGCTTCAAACCCGTCAGCCGCTCGCGCACGATCAGCGCCATCGCATCCGCGAGCGGAATATTGGTGCGGTCCTCGACCCGCTGCAGCCCTTTGCGATTGTAGAGATCGGTCAACGCCGCGGTGAGATTGTTGGCGACGCCTTTCATGGCGTTGGCCCCCAGCGCCTGCACGCGCATTTCCTCGACCGCGTCGAACACCGCGCGCGCATCGACATTCTGTCGTGGACGCAATTGCGCGTGCGAAGCCTCATTATGATGCGCGAGCCGAAGCGCCAAGGCGTCAGCCTGCCCGCGCAATTTCTCCGCTTCGCTGTTGGAGATCACGCGCGGCGGATGCGGCAGCACGATCTTACCACCGCCGACGCGCGGTCCTTCCGCGCCGAACGTCACTTCAAGCTCCTCCGCGCCCGCGAGCGCGCGCGTCGTCTGCGCCAGCGAACGCTTGAAAATTTCGGCGGGGGTTTCCTTCAGAGCCATCCAGGAACTGTCTAGCGGAGTTTTCGCGGGCGCGGAACGGGGCAGCCTTCGGCGCGTTGGGTGCGACAAAAAGGAGAATCACATGCGCAGAACCGTCGCCACCCTGATGACGTTCGCCGCACTTGCCGCAGCGCCTTTCGCCCTGGCGCAGTCACGCGGTTATGATCGCGATCAGCGGCCGCCCGCCGACCGGAACTACGATCCGGGACGCAATGATCCGGGCCCGGGTTCCCGCAATGACCAATTCTATCACAACCGCGACGCGTCTCAGCTCGAACTCAACGAAGCCGACGCGCGCCTCAACCGCGTCTATCAGCGCCGCATCAGCGAAGCGCAACAGGCCGACCGCATCGCCATCCGTCAGCGCCCGCGCGGCTGGTACGGGCAAGAAGCCGCGCTCCGCAATGCTGAACGCGCCTGGATCGCCTATCGCGACGCGGATTGCCGTTATGCAGGGCAAAGCGAGATTGGTTCGCGAATTTACACGGCAGTCGTGCGCGCCTGCCTGATCGACCGCACCAATGACCGTCTCGCGGTGCTGCAAGATGCGCGCACGCAGGTAAGCATGCGCTAGTCTGGATTCCGGCGCTTAGCGCAATTCGTTGAGCGCCGGCCCGCCGAACCGGGTTCAGTGAGCGGCGCATTAGATCGCCATCTTGGTGGTAAGCAAATCCTTGCCTTAGCTAACGCGGTTAGCTAATATAGGCGGATGACAAAGGTTACAATCCACGCCGCCAAGACCAATCTCTCTAAGCTCATCGCGCAAGTCGAAGCTGGCGAAGAAGTTGTGATTTGCCGCGGCGAGATTGAAGTTGCTCGGCTCGTGCCCGCGAACGCCTCCGCCGATCAATCAAAGAAACGCCGGCCTGGTCGCTTCAAAGGGAAATTTACAATCGATGATCGTTTTTTTGAGCCACTGCCCAAGGCATATCTGGGCGTGCGCGAAAAATGAAATTGTTGCTCGATACGCACATCCTGCTGTGGTGGCTGGAGGGTGATAGAAGACTTACAAAGACAAGCCGAGAACAGATCGCCGATTCCGAAAACGAAATATGGGTCAGCGCAGCATCCGCATATGAAGTTGCGCTCAAGGCGGCGATTGGAAGAATAGATTGGGATATAGATGCCTTGCGCGTTGCCGTAGGCCTTGAGGATTTTCGAGTCCTTGATTTGCGGTGGCGTCACTTAGCAGCGGCTGGGCACTTTCCGACCAGGAGCAATAAAGACCCTTGGGATAGAATGCTGGTGGCGCAATCTATTCTGGAAGATATGCCGCTTGTAACCGACGACAGGAATCTCAAGCGGCTCTATTCTGAAGCCCGCGATCAACTTGGCTTAAGTTAAGCCACCTTCACTCGCGTCGCGGCTTCCGGCAAATCCGCGCCGAACGCGCGTTGATAGAACTCAGCCACGGTCGGCCGTTCCAGCTCGTCGCATTTGTTCAGGAACGTCATACGGAAGGCCTGGCCAACGTCGCCGCCAAAAATCTCGGCGTTCTGCGCCCAAGTGATCACGGTCCGGGGGCTCATCACCGTGGAGATGTCGCCGTTCATGAAGGCGTTGCGGGTCATGTCGGCGACGCGGACCATGGACATGATCGTGCGCTTGCCCTCGGCGGTATCGTAGCTCTTCCCTGCTTTCGCCAGCACGATCGCGGCTTCGGCGTCGTGATCGAGATAATTGAGCGTCGTCACGATCGACCAGCGGTCCATCTGGCCTTGATTGATCTGCTGCGTGCCGTGATAGAGCCCGGTCGTGTCGCCTAAGCCCACCGTGTTGGTGGTCGAGAACAGGCGGAAATACGGGTTGGGCGAAATCACGCGATTCTGGTCGAGCAAAGTCAGTTTGCCCGACGCTTCGAGCACGCGCTGGATCACGAACATCACGTCCGGCCGGCCCGCGTCATATTCATCGAAGCAGATCGCGACCGGACGCTGCAGCGCCCAGGGCAGCATGCCTTCGCGAAACTCCGTGACCTGCTTGCCTTCCTTCAGCACGATCGCGTCCTTGCCGACGAGATCGATCCGGCTGACGTGACTGTCGAGATTGATCCGCACCATCGGCCAATTGAGCCGCGCGGCCACCTGCTCCACGTGCGTGGATTTGCCGGTGCCGTGATAGCCCTGTACCATGACGCGGCGGTTGTGCGCGAAGCCTGCGAGGATGGCGAGCGTCGTCTGCGGATCGAAACGGTAAGCGTCGTCGAGCTCCGGCACGTATTCGGTACGCTTGGAGAAAGCTGGAATCTTCATCTCGCTCTCGACGCCGAACTCCTTGGCGGAGACGGTCTTGTCGGGCTTCATCGAGAGCAGGTCGTCAGCGGTGGTCATTGGGCCTCAGCGAAAATGGACGCTCCTCTTACCGCGCCGCAGCAAGCGGAGCAAAGGCGGGCAAGCCGGATCGGGCGAGAAAAACTAAACCAGACCGCCGGCTTTGAGCGTCTGATAGGCCTGCACCACGCGCTGCAGATTGGCCTCCGCGCCGCGGTCGCCGCCATTGGAATCCGGGTGCCATCGTTTCACCAGCTCGGCATAGCGCGCCCGAATCTGGGGCGCGTCGGCGCCCTCTTCCAGGTGCAGAGCCTCAAGCGCCAGGGTCTGCAGCCGCGTGAGCCGGCGTTTGGCCGGCTGCGGGCGTTCGGTCTCGGCGCCGCCAAATAGGCCATAGGCGTCGCCGCCGCGGCGTCTTCCAGCTTGGAAGCCCCTGACCGCTTGCGAATAGCGGTCCAGCCGACCGCTGCGGAAGGTCCAGGTGGGGCGATGACCGGTCTCGGCGGCCTTCTGGAAATCGGCGAGCTCGCTGTCGCTCATGCCCGAAAAGTAATTCCAACGCCGATTGTATTCAGTCACGTGGTCGAGGCAAAAATGCCAATATTCGTTAACCCGTTCGCGTGACTTAGGCGCGCGATGCGCGCCAAGGTTCTGGCAGCCGACATGATCGCAGGGACGCTCGCCGGGTTCGCGGCGCACGGCCTCCTCCGCATCCGGCTTCTTGACGCGGATGTCGACGAATTTCGGGCGATAGTCGAATACGTCAGACATGAGACCAGGGTTGGAGCCAAGAGCTGGAGTATGGGCGCCAAGCAGCATGCGGACAAGGAATTGACAGACCCCAAAAATGCGCTTTCCCGCTCCGCGCGCATGGAGGCGGCGCTGAAAAAACAGTTCTCGCCGGCGGAACTGAATGTGCGCGACGATTCCGCGCGCCATGCCGGGCATGCGGGCGCCGCGCCTGGCGGTGAGACGCACTATCACGTGACCTTGGTGTCGGCGGCGTTCGACGGCCTCTCGCGCGTGGCGCGTCAGCGGCTCGTATACGACGCCCTCCATGAAGAATTCGAGACGGGCTTGCACGCGCTCTCGCTCGATCTCAAATCGCCAGAAGAAAAAGCGGCGCGGAAATCCTGAGGGGGAGGATGCGGCGGGTTCTTGCCTGGGTTGGCGCAGTGGCGGCGGGACTGGCCTTGGGCGCCGGTTCGGCCTGGTGGGCGCTGTCGGCTGAAAGCAGCGCTTTCACCGAGCACATGGGCGCGTGGAATTGGAGCCGCGCCACCGGCTCGATCGATGCGGGTCCTTACACCCGCGCCGTCGTCGCGCGCGATGCCCTGCTCGCGCTCAATGCCGACGAAGCGCTCTATCTCAATCTCGACCACGACGAGAACGGACGGCCTTTGCAGGAGGCCTGTGTCTATGAGCTTGCCGGCGGCGATATCGCCGCGCGCTGGTGGTCGGTCACGCTTTATGCGCGGGACAATTATCTCGCCCGCAATGACGATCACGCCTTCTCCATTGATGCGACGCGCGTCAGGCCGGACACCAACGGGCGCTGGAGCGCGCGTATTTCGGCGGTGCGAGGAGAGGCGACGCAATGGATTTCCTCGCGCGCGGCGGGACGCAATTTCTCGCTAACGCTGCGCGCCTATAATCCCGCAGACAATTTCCCGAGCGACGTGAGCCAGCTTCCGAGCCTGCGGACGCTGTCCTGCCCGGACGGCGCCTGATGCAGGCCGCGGGTAAATACGTCCTGGCGGCCTTGCTCGTGGCGATCGCCGCGCATTTCGCGATCGTCACAGCCGTGCCGAGCTTTTTCATGAACACGGCGATCGACCGGCTGAGCGCCAAAGGCGCGCATCTCAACACCTGGCAGCGCGCGCCGCGCGTCAGCGAAAACTCGCGCACGATCGTGCGCCCCTCGCCCGATCTGCAATATTCGGCTTGTCCATATGATCTCAGCAAAGGCCCGCTGACAATTCGTGTCGATGCGTGGCCGTCCTATTGGTCGCTTTCTCTTTATGCCGCCAACAGCGACAATTTCTTCATCATCGATGATCGCGAAGCCCATGACGGCGTGACAATTACATTAGTGCGCGCCGGCCACACGGCGCCAGATCATGCCGCGCGCGTCGTGGAAAGCCCGACCGATCGCGGCATTGCGCTGGTGCGCCGGCTTGCGCCGACGCAGAGCGATTTCGACGCGGCGACGCAGGCTTCGCAAGCGGACGTCTGCCAACACCTTTCCTGACACCGGAACAGCCGCACGCGTGGGGACGTTGGTCGGCGTCATCCCGTTTCATCTGAGGGTTCCCATGCGCATTCATCCTTTGTGGCCCGCCGCGGCGGCGTTGGCGATGCTGGCGGCATGCGGTTTAAGCGCGACCGCATATCCCACGTTCGGGCAAGCCAGCTACAGAATTGAAGGCAGCGCGACAACGCCCGAGGGACAGACCATCCCCACCGTGATCTATCGCGACGGCCCCAAAATGCGCGTGGAAACCACGCTCGCGAACAACACGCATGCGATTGTCGTGTTCGATCAAGCCACCAACGCCGCCTATGTGCTGACGCCAACCGCACCGCCGGCGCCAACGCCCGTCGCGGTCTCAACGCTGACCAACACCACGATCACGCCCGCGGGCGCCAGCACCGCGACAACGGCGCAAATCACGCCAGCGCCGACGCAGCCGCAAATTCTTGGCATCGCCACCCGCGTCGCCGACGCCGATGCGCCAAAGCCGCTGGAAGCTTCGTGGCAAGCGCTTGGCAAGGACAACGCGCAAAGCTCGGGCGCCTGCAACGTGGCGCATGTCAACGGTCACGAATGGCGTCCACGGCAAGACACTGCAGGCGTCGAACGCACGGCCTGCATCACCGATGACGGAATTGTGCTGCGGTTGCGCGAGGGCAATCGCGTGCTGTTCGAAGCGTCACGCCTCGATCGCGGGCCGCAAGCTGCGTCAATGTTCGGCGTGCCGCCCGGCTACCAGGTGATCGATCCAAGCGCTGTCGCCGAACAAGTCGGCAATACCATGCAACATCTCGACAGCGTCACCGGCGAACCCGCGCCAACGCCAAGCGCGCCAGCGCGTCCGCACGGCTAATCCAACGCCAGACGCTGCGCGGCAAGCCGTGCGAACAGCAAGGTCACGGCCTTGCGGCGCGCGCCCGAAAGCGGCGTCGGCGTGTAATCACGCAATATCGCGCCGCCAAATCCGTCGGCGACGATGAGCCCGGCATGTTCGGGAATGAGATTTTGCGGGAAGTCCGCGGTGACCGCGAAGTAAAAGCGTTCGCAGAATTCGAGATAGTCGGGCCATTTCTCGTCGCAGGCAAAGTCGGCGAGGCACGACTTGGTCTCCACGATCCAGATTTCCCCAGACGGCGTCAGCGCCATGATGTCGGCGCGCCGGCCATTCGCGAGCGGTACTTCCAGAAGCGGCGAAAGCCCGTGATCCATCAGCATGCGCTGCACGCCGCGCGCCAACAGCGCGGTTGTGTCAGGCCGGGAAAGTGCGGGCTCACCCATAAGCGAAGTTTCCCCGCCCGGCGCCTGGAACGCAAGCGCAGGAACCGTCGCGGCAAGGAACTCGTTTTCTTCCGTAGAGGTATCAAATGAAGGCGACGCTCCGGCGCGCACGATTGGCCGGCGGACTTGCGAGCGCACTCGCCCTTACCGCCTGCGGCGCACCCTATCCCAATTTCGCGCATACGCCCGCTTTCCGGATTGAGGGCGTGCGCACGCCCATCACCGGCGGCGCCTCGCAGCGCGTGGTGATCTATCGCGACGGCGCAAAGTTGCGGGTGGAGACGCTGACGCCCGCGGGTCGCACCGTGGTGGTGTTCGATCAGGGCACGAACGACGCTTATGCCCTGGCGCCCCTGCCGCCCGCCGGCGCGACGCCAACTGCAACACCGAGCGCAGCAGATACGCATGCAGCGCCCTCCGCGACGCCGCTTCCCGTGGCGCCGCCGCCAAACGTCATCGGCATGGCGATCCGTGTCGCGGACGCGCAAGCACCGCAACCGCTCGAAACGCCCTGGTCCGCGGTCACGAAAGGAAATGTCATCAGCGGCGGCGGTTGCCGTGTGGCTGGGCAAAACGGGCGCGAATGGCGCGCGACCGCAACGGCGTTGGCAGTCGATCAGCGCACCGCATGCATCACGCAAGACGGCATTGTGCTGCGTGAGCGTGAGGGAAGCAAAACTATCTTCGAAGCGACGCGGCTTGATCGCGGGCCGCAGCCCGCGGCGTTGTTTGGCGTGCCAGCAGGCTTCCAGCGCCAAACACCGGCGAGCGTCGCCGAAACCGCCGCTAACACGACAACGACGATTGCCTCGAACACCGGACCAGCGGGCTGATTATTCCGCAGCGATCGCAGACGCCTTGATCTTATCCAGCGAACCGGCGTCGATGCCGAAATTGATCGTCTGCAAATAACGGATGCCTTCTTCCGCGATCGCATCGCCGACCATGTCCGTGCCTTCGGCTTTGAACTCGTCGAAATCGACATACATCGCGTAGAAGCCGCGCGTGCGCTCAGTGATGATGCCGGCGTTCCACAGCGTCTTGACCAGCACGCGGAAAATGTTGGTCGCGTTTTTCATCTGTTCGCGGCGCGCTTCGTCGGTCGCGATTTCCTGGAATTCCTGCATCACGCGATTGGGATCGAGCCCGAATTGCGCGTAAATCGCGCCCATCTGGTGCGGCGCGACCAGGTTGAACAGCAGCGTCTGGAAGCAATGCGCCGCCCAATTCTCGACGATCTCGTGCTCTTCTTCGTTGAGCTTCGGAATGGTGCGGTCAGCCCAAATTTTCCCGAATTTGTGGTGGAACGCTTCGTCCGTCATCACCAATTGCGTCAAGCGCTTGGCCAGCGGATCGGTCCATTCGCGATAGATCGTGGCGAACGCGCCCATGGCGAGGCCTTCGACCAGCATCTGCATGCCGACGATCTTTTTGTAGACCTCAGGCGCGTGCACGATTTCCTGCAACAAGGTCGCGAGCACCGTGCCGCACGGCATCGGCGAGCCCCAGCGCGACTTGATGTATTTCGCGAATGCCGTGACGTGGCGGCCTTCTTCGCGGCATTGATTGGCCGCGTATTCCTGCGCGCCCGGATCGCGAAGCACATGGCAGAGCGACGCGGAAAGATTCAACGCGCCTTGCTCGCCATGCAGAATGGAACTCATCACCCAGCGGCCGGTCTGGCTCTTGAACGCGAGACGCTCTTTCGGTTTGTCGGCGAAGAAATTGGTGACGTAGTCGGTCGACAGCGCCGGTACGAGATCGTCCGGCATCAGCTCTTCGTTCACGAGATCGAACGGCGTGTCGAAATCGATGTACTTCTTGTCGAGCGGATCCCAGAAATGGTCGTGCGTGGCGGAAATGATTTTGTCGAACGCACTCGAGCGCGTCATGTGCCGGTCAATGTCGAGCATCGCGCCAAAATCGGTCGGCGCGACCGCGTCATAGACATTGTCCTTGGTGATCTGACGGATTGGATTTCCCGCGGCGTCGGCCATCGCAAATCTCCAAAGGCGTCACGGGGGGCGGACGCATGGTGGCGAGGGTCGCAAATAACCACGCTCCGCGACCCGGATCAAGAAAAATGACGCGGGCGTCACCGATCTTGCAGAACCGTCATTCGGCGCGAAAAACCGGGCTTTCGTCGCAGTCGTGACGCGCTTTTCCGCCGGTAGTTCCACATTCCGCGCTGAACGCATGAACACCCGGCCTTATCGCACACGCCTTGAGACCTTCCGCCCCGGCGCTGGATGCTGACGTCCAGCTTGTGCAGCAACGTGCCGGGGAAAAGTCATGCGTATCAGTGTCTTCGCTTTTGCGTTGGGGTCTTGCTTGGCATCATCCGCACTCGCTCAGGCGCCAGCCTCGGGATCGCCCGATCCCGCCCACATGTCGCGCCAGGCGCTGCAGGCGGAACTCAGCGCAGCGCGTCCGTTCATCGCCAATGGCGGGGTCGAGCCGCAAAGGCCGCCAGGCTGCGGTGGCGACGCCACGCGGCGCCAAATGGACTTCTGGCTTGGCGATTGGGACATCTCCCCCACCGGCGCGACCATGATTGTCGGCGAAGCCACCATCACCTCCGCCAACCAGGGCTGTGCGCTGATCGAGGATTTCCGCCCGTTCCAGGGCGGTCGCGGCCATGGGCTCTTCGCGTTCGACGCGCAGGAGAATAAGTGGCGCCAGACCTTCGTCGATTCCGCGGGCGTTTGGGGTGAAGCGGAGGGCGCGTTCGAAAACGGCGTGATGACGTTCGACATCACGCATCCGCGTCCACCCGCGCAATTCCCCGCTGACATGCGCCGGCAAATTAGTTTCCAGCAGGTCGACGCCGACACCGTGCGACAATGGGGCCAACGCCAAGATCCGACCACGCATCAATGGGTGCGCTTCTTCGATCTCACCTATCACCGGCGCGCGGGATCGCACTGATCAAAATAAATGGGGAGAGTTGCATGAGATATTTAATGTCCGCTGTTCTAGCGCTGGCGCTCACGCCGCTGGCGACGGCGCAGACAGCGCCGTCTGCGCCCGCGGCGCCAACCGCTGCAGCTCAGCCCGCACGACCGCCGACGCCGCCCGATCCGGCGCACATGACGCGCCAGCAATTGCAAGCCGAAGTCACGGCCGCGCGTCCTTACATCCAGAATGGCGGCGTGCATGGACAGCGTCCGCCCGGCTGCACCAGCGCGGAAAGCCGGCAATTCGATTTTTGGGTCGGCGATTGGGACGTGACCAATTCCGGCGGCGAGGTGCTGGTCGCTGAAAGCACCATCAGCATGGAAGACCAAGGCTGCGACATTCTGGAATTCTGGCGGCCGTTCGCGGGCGCCCACGGCCACTCGATCAACGCCTACGACGCGCGCGATCACATGTGGCATCAGATGTGGGTCGATGCGAGCGGCCAGATCACGAACTATGCCGGTCCATTCGAGAACGGCGTGATGCGGCTCAACAACAACAGCCCGCCGCCGCCCGGTGCGCCCGCCAATCTTCGCCGCCGCATGAATTTTCAGGCGCTCGACGCCAACACCGTCCGGCAATGGGGCGAACGCTTCAACGAACAGACCCAGCAATGGGTGGTGGCGTGGGACCTCACCTATCATCGCCGCATCGGCCCGCACGGCTGAGTTTGTCTGACGGAGCGCCTGCGCTAGTCTCGCGCGCGTGATCGCGCCTTCGCTCGACGATATCGAACTGCTCGCGCGCGCTGCGTGGGAAAAACTGCCGACGCGCGTGCGCGAGCTCGCGGGCGATGTGATATTTCGCATCGAGGATTTCGCCAGCGATGAGGTGCTGACCGAATTCGAGCTCGAAGACCCGTTCGCATTAACGGGGCTGTATCAAGGCGTCGATCTCACCCGCCAATCCGTGAGCGATCCGGCGCCTGCGACGCCGATGGTGTTTCTCTATCGCCGCGCTTTGCTTGACGAATGGGTCGAGCGCGGCGACGTCGCGTTGGAAGAGCTTGTCGCGCACGTTCTGGTGCACGAAATCGGCCACCATTTCGGTTATTCGGACGACCAGATGGATGCGCTGCTGGACGAGCCCGACCCGGCTTAGGGCCTGCGGCTATCCGGCACGGCGGTGCGGTTGCGCATACCCAGCGTGCGGCGGCAGAGTTCTTCGGGCGAATCGAGCTGCGGCTTCATCGGATCGCTCGACGTGTGCGCTTGTGCACGCAACACGCAAGCATCCCAGGAGCGGATGTCGGCGGCGCGTTCGGATACCGAGCGCGGATCGCCCGGCGGCGGCGTGACCTGACGCTCCTGCGTGCCCGGCACAACCACTTCTTCGTTGGAGCTCGTGCGCCGGTCCGGCGGCGGCGCGGGAACGTTGGGCGCGGCGGCGCCGGAAGGCAGCGTCAACGCCGTCGTCGTGGTTGGCGCGGGCTGATTGCGCTGCGCCGGCGCAGGCGGCGGCAATTGCGTGGTGGCGGCGGGCGGCGGCGCATTGGCTTCGGGCTGCGCCCAGATCGACATGCAGCTGGCCAGCGCCAGAGCCGAAGCCGCTACCAGGCCAAGCGTTGCGCCTTTGAGCGCCAGCTTCCTCGCCATGTTCGTCTCCCTCGAGTTCCCGCCTTCACATAGGCCGCGCCGCGTCAGCCGGCTAGGAGTCCCTATCCATTGGGCAAAATCACGGCTTTCCCGGTTTGCCATTGCGCCACGGCGTCGAGCGCCTCGTTGACCTGATCCAGGCGGAAGCGATGCGTGATCAATTCCTCGAACGGATAGCGGTCGCGTCGCGTGCGCAAAAACTCGATTGCGCGCGTCCAATGCTTGGGCTCGCTGCCCCAGGCGCCCAGCACCGTCAGCTCCTTGCGGGTGATGACGTGGGGATTGAGCATGGTCGGGCCGGCATCGCCATAATGGCCGAGCACGAGGTAGCGGCCGCCATCTCGCGCCAGCTCCCAACCCTCCGCGACCGCTTGCGGCGCGCCCACACACTCGATCACCGCATCCGCGCCAAGCCCGTGCGTCGCTTCGAGCACAAGCGCGCAGCGCTGCGATGCATCGCGCACCTCGTCGATATCGATAGTAATATCCGCGCCGAAGCGGCGGCAGCGTTCGAGTCGCGCTTTCGGTCCGCCGATCACGATCAGCGGCGCCGCGCCCGCTTCCTTGGCCAGCGCGAGTGACGCGAGCCCCACTGGGCCAGAACCCTGAATCAGCACAGACTCGCCCGCACGCAGATTTATCTTCTCGAAGCCGTGGATCGCCGTGACCAACGCGCAGCCCGCGCCGACCAGAGTTTCGCTCGGCAGATCCTCGGGTAGTTTGAACACCGCCGTGTCGGCATAGAGAAAGTGATATTGCGCGTAGCCGCCGAGCAAATGCGGCGCCGCCTTGCTCGACATATTGACGCCGTAAGCAACGCGGTTCGGGCAGCGGCTCGGCAGCTCGTAAACGCGGCAATAACGGCATTGCCCGCATGCGCGTCCAACCGTGAAGCTCACGCGGTCGCCGACGGCGAGCGGATTGCCCAGCCAGTCCTTGCGTTCGCCGCCCATTGCGGCGATGCGTCCAACCGTTTCGTGCCCGAGGATCAGCGGCAGCGGCACCTTGAGTTGGCCTTTGTGCAAATGCACGTCGGTGCCGCACATGCCGGAAAGCTCGACTTTCAGGATGATTTCGCCAGGCGCCAACGCATCCGGCAGCGTCAGCGTTTCCTGTTCGATCGGCGCATTGAACCCGCGCATCACAGCGCACGAACACGTTTTCGGCAAATCGTAAGCCACGCAATTCCCCTCTTCGCGAGCCGCCATAGCGCATGCGTTCGCACGCGCCTAGCCGCTTGCGGCGAGCGCCATCATTTCCTCGACCCAAGCCGGCACTGTCTCGCTCGCTTTGCCATAACGTGCTTCGTCGAACAGATGCGCATTGTCCGAAGGTTCGAGATTGATCTCCATCGTGCGCACGCCCGCACGTCGCGCCGCATCGACGAAGCCGGCCGCGGGATAGACCGCGCCCGACGTGCCGATCGAGACGAACAGATCGGCCTTCTTCAATTCCTCTCCGATGCACTCCATCGCGTGCGGAATTTCGCCGAACCACACCACGTTCGGGCGCAACGTCCCGACACGGCCGCACGCTTCGCATCCCATCTCCAACAGCAAATCACCCCCAATCGACGTCACGTCGTCGCAGTCGTGGCAGCGCGTCTTCAGCAATTCACCGTGCATGTGGATCAAACGACGCGAGCCTGCGCGCTCGTGCAGATTGTCGACGTTTTGTGTGCAGAGCGTCACGCGATCGCCGCGCGTCTCCCACGCATCCTCAAGCCGTGCGAGCGCCGCATGCGCGGGGTTCGGTTTGACACCCGCGAGATTTCTCCGGCGCCAATTGTAGAATTCCAAAACGTGCGCCGGGTCGCGGCGATAGCCATCAATTGATGCGACCTCTTCCAAGCGATAACGCCACCACAAGCCATCCTTGTCGCGAAAAGTGCTCAAGCCGGATTCCGCGGAAACGCCCGCACCGGTCAGAACAAAGATGCGTTTAGGAACAGGCATTTCCGCTCATTTCTCGCCTTCCGCGGGAACTTCATGGCGAAAATTCCCCGAAATTTTGTCACTGCCGAGGAAACCAAATTGACGCTTGACCCGTTAAGCACGCTGGGCTTCACGGACGCGGTAACGGGGGCTTCTTAACGGGAAAGGGCGCCAGAAATGCGCATTTTGATCGCCGCGGCCGCAGCGACATTGGCTTTGTTCGCCGCCGGCTGCGCCAACCGCACGGGCAATCAGTCCATCGCGGAATATTGCACCAACACCAGCCACGAAAATTACGATCTCTGCAAACAGCACCGCGACACGGAGGAAGTCCGCACGTCGCTCGGTCAGCGTATCCAGGAAGTGTTCGGCGTCGCCAATCACGCGCAACAAACCGCTGACGCGGCGATGAACCGCAACATCACCTGCGTCACGCGCACGCTCCGCCGCACCCAAACCGGCAGCTGTGACGCCGGCTACACGCTGACGGGCTGCACGCAAACGCATTACACGAGCCGCGCAGGCGGCGTCGCGATCCTGCGCCAGATCAATGACACGGAATGCCGCTTCAATTCGCGGGTCCTGGAAGTTCAGGTTCGATGCTGCGCGATGGGTCCAAACCCGCCGCCGGCGACCATGGTGACCGACCAGCCGCCAGCTCCCCAAACGCCGCCGGCCACGCCGCCGACGTCCTAAGCACCTCGATTAGGCGCCTAAAGATCCGCCTCGGGCCAGAATGGCTCGGGGCGGATTTGCGTATCTAGAATCCCAATTTGTATTCCGCTTCCGCGCGATAGAGGCTCGGTCCGCCCTTCTTTGCCCAGCTCGAATAGAGCGTGAAACTTTCCACGCTGAACGTCCGTGTCTCGAATAGCCCGAGCCTGCTCTCGAACGCCTGCACACGCGAAAGATCGGCGCCGGAGAGATAAGCGAGCGTCACGTGGGCGGTGAATTTGCGCGGCTCTGGCTTCAGCCCCACGCGACGCGCGGCGCGTTCGCAATCGGCGGCGAGCTTGTCGAGAGCCGGATTGGATGCGGCGCCAACCCAGAGCGTGTGCGGATCGGCTTTGCCGAACGAGCCGGCAGCCTTGAGCTGCACGTCGAATGGCGCGCTCTTCTCCGCGATTGCAGCAAGCTCGGCGTCAAGCTCGTCCGCCACCGGCTCGGTCACTTCGCCAAAAAAACGCAACGTCAGATGCAGGTTTTCGCGCCGGCGCCATTTCGCGCCGGGCACACCGCGCATCAGCGCCAGCAAACGCTCGGCGACGTCATCGGGCAGATCGAGCGCAGCGAAAAGACGGATCGACATTTTTCAAGCCCTAAGGCCTATTTTCCGCATCCTCAATGCGCAGCAGGCGGCGGTGGCGGCGGGGCTGGCAAATTCGGCAGGAATTGCGAGGCCGCGCCGCCCGGGACGACAACGATTACGTCATACGAGCCAAGCGTCATTTGCACCTCGGCGGGCAGATCGGCCCACCGGCGCGGCCGCAGACGCCACTCACGTAGATCGAAAATGGTCAGCTGATGTGCGTCAACGAAAGGCGCCAAGAACGGAAGCTGATGCTCCAGGGTGTCGTGGCACTCAACCGGCGGCCCTTGCAATTGGGCGTCGCTGCCGCCGGGTCCGCAGATCATCAGAATTGTCGTTGCATTGAGCCCGTGCGCCATCGCGTATTCAGTGATGAAGCCGCCGGTTCCTTGCACCCAGGTCGGCGTCGCGCCGCGCATCATGTGATTGGAGCCGAATTTCAGCATCACGCGGGGTGGTGATCCGTCGGCGCGCATCGCGGCTTCGTAGTGCGCGAGGAATGTGCGCTTCATCAGCGTTTCGCGTTCGGTGTTGGCGAGATAAGATTCTCCCGCGCCAGCGACGAAAGGCGCATAGATCCGATGCGAGACGATCATCGCATCCACAATTTCCGCCCAATGCGTATCCGAGCGTCCGTTCAATTGTGCGCGCAAGGCCTCGAGCTTCGCGCCATCCATTTTGCCGAACCAGGCGGTGTCATTCGCGGCGGCGGCTTCCTGCGCCAATTGCGCGGCAAGCGCCCGTGCAGCGCGGCTATGTGCCTGCTCTGCAATATCGCGCACCATCCAGGGCGCTGAGCCGATAAAAACCTGGTCCAGCCCCCATACCGGCGGTTCGCGCCGTGCATGCGACGTATGCACGATAGTGTTGATGTAGTCCGCTTCTGGCCCCCAACTCCAAAAAGCGGCGCCAAAGGTCCCGCCATGGGTTTGTAGAAAACGATCCCAGGCTTCGACTCCGCCAGCGCGCATTTCGCGAATGCCAGCTTCAGCGACATACGGATCGACCTCGACCGCTGCGTAATTGTACCCGAGCGCGTTGAGATCGCGCCAATAGGCCTCGGCGAATTGCGCGATGCCGGAATTGCCGTGGTCCTCTCCCAGCATCACGAAATGCGAATTGCGCCCGAGCGCGCGCAGAAAGTCCGCGCCTTCGCCGCTGAGCTGGCCGTTCTGAAGGGTTGCGAGATGCCGAGAATGTTCAACCAACCCCGGCAACAAGGTGGTCGCGGAGACGCCCTGCGCCAATTGCACGCCGGGGGGCGGCGTAATCGGCGGATCAATCGGATGCGCTTGCGCGCTTGCCGCGCTCAAGAACACAATCGCGCAGATCGCGCTTTGCCACGCTCGCATTCAACACACTCCGCTTCCCACGATGACAAATGTAATCGGGCGCGACCGTCTTGCGTGAGACGAATGCGATGAGTGAGCGGCGATGTGCGACAACAATTGCTCAATTCGTTGCCGCTTTGTTCGAACAAATATCACCATATGCTGAAACGTCGCACGACGCCGGCCGAACAGAGATGGCCCGCTTTCCTGCAGCGCACTGGCTGCGCGGTCATTCATCGGACGGGAAGACGTTTACGCGCGCTGCTTTGGTCCAAGGTGGTATGAGCTTCGAGAGCGCTCGAATTGGGCCGGCTGCTGCACGTCGTCTTCCGACGCACGAAGGACACACCCAACAGGCAAAAGCGTCAAGCGCGAATGCGCTTCTCTGAATGCATTGACACAAAACTTGATGCGCGTTCCGAACTCAATGCGTCGTTGCTGTCGATGTGGACGTTGCTGTTCCCGTTGGTTCCGCGCGCGGCAATGTCTTGATGTAGGCCACGACGGCGCGCGCATCTTCCTCGTTGAAACGGAACGGGGGCATCGGCGGATTGGGATGCGAATGATCGGGCCGTTCGCCCGTCATCAGAAAATGCGCGAATTGCGCATCGGTATAACCTTGCGGTCCGCCCGCGATCGGCGGCGCGACAGCAGCCCACGGAATATGTCCCTGCAGCGGCGGCACGAGTTCGATCGCGAGCGGCGAACCTTGCAGCGAATGCGCCATGTCCGGTTCGCCGTTCGGCAGATGCGGCGTATGGCAGTCGTTACAGCCGCCGACAGAGGTCACCAGATAGCGTCCATGATCGACCTGCGCTTCCGGCGCGCGAATAGTGGTCTCTTGCACGCAGGCCGTCAGCAAAGCCGCGCAGCCCGCCACAATCAGAAGCCGCATAAGTCCGCCCCTTCCCTCAAGCCCCCAAAAAATTCGCCAATTGGCGGGGCCAGTCAAGGCCAAGCGCCTGACTTGACGCGCGGGGAACGCTTCAAACGCCTCTGCTCCAGTCCTAAGCTCTCGCCTTACGCGGGAGGGAAAGATGCGGGCGTCTTGGGCGAAGATCGCGGCTGCGGCTGCGGCGTTCACGATTATTGGCGCTGCTATGGGGCTGGTCGCACCGCCGGACAATTCGCTGCGGCAATTGCTGCTGGACTCGCCCTTCTGCACACCAGATCAGGCCCAGCATCAGCGCGCGCTTTATGGCGCGCTGCTCGAAGCGGCGTCCGCCTATGGCCAGACCCAGCACGCGCCCGGCCCGCCGCCGCTGATGCAAGGGCTGGGCGATGCGCACATGCAGATCACGACCAGCAATCCGCGGGCGCAGGCCTATTTCGATCAGGGCGTGCGGATGCTGCACGGCTTCAATCACGGCGAAGCGGCGCGCGCGTTCAAATACGCGCAACAACTCGACCCGAACTGCGCCATGTGCTTCTGGGGCGAAGCCTTCGCGCTTGGACCCAACATCAACGCGCCAATGGCGGAAGCGAACAACGAAGCGGCCTACCGCGCCGCACGCACGGCATTCGACAAGGCCGCCAACGTCACACCGCCGCAGCGCGCGCTGATCGAAGCGATGGCGATCCGCTACACGCGCACTTGGCCCGCTGACCGCGCGCCGTTCGATCTCGGTTTCGCCGGCGCCATGCAAGGCGTGGCGGATCAATTCGCGGACAACGACCTGATCCAGGTGCTCGCGGCGGAAGCCGACATGGACACCCAACCCTGGGATTATTGGGACGCCAGCGGCAAGAACGCGAAAGGCCGTGCGCCTGACGCGATCCGCCGCGTCGAAACAGTGCTGGCCCGAAGCCCGCGCAACGCCGGCGCGATCCACCTCTACATCCACCTCGCCGAAGCCTCGACCAATCCGTGGCGCGCCGAAGACGCGGCCTCGCGGCTCGCCGCGCTCGCGCCCGAGGCCGGACACCTCGTGCATATGCCGGGGCACATCTATTACCGCGTCGGGCGTTTCCGTGAATCGATCCGGCAGAACATCATCGCGTCAGGCGTTGATGAACGCTACATCGCCGCCGCCGACGCTTCGCCCATCTATCGCTACGGCTATTACACGCACAATCTGCACTTCGTGGTGACGAGCGCGCAGCAAGCCGGCGATGCGCGCACGGCGCTCGATTACGCCACACGGCTCGATCATGCGCTCCCCGACGACATGGCCGCGCAATTCGCGATGTCGCAGCCGGTGAAAGCCGCGCCTTGGTTCGCGCGCGCGCAATTCGCCGCGCCGGCGACAATTCTCGCCGCGACATCACCACCGGCGAACGAGCCTTATGTGGTCGCCGCCTGGCATTATGCGCGCGCGATTGCGCTGGCGAAGCTTGGCCGCGCGGGCGAAGCGCGCACGGAAGCGGATGCGCTGCAGACCATGGCGCAAACGGCGGATTTCAGCCTGCTGACGGCGCAAGGCGTGCCGGTGCCGGATATTCTCGCGCTCTTGCGCCACGTGGCGCGTGGCAAAGCCGCGCTGGCCGAACGTCACTATGACGACGCGATCGCGGAACTGACCGAAGCGGCCGACGCGCAGGATCGCATTCCCTACACCGAGCCGCCCTACATCTATTATCCGACGCGGCGGACGCTAGGCGCGGCGTATCTGCTCGCGCATCGCCCCGGGCTCGCCGAGCAAGCGTTTCTGCAAACGCTGATCGCGCAGCCGAACGACGCCTACGCCTATTGGGGCCTGGCCGAAGCCAAGCGCATGCGCGGCGACACACGCGGCGCTGCAGCCGCGCGGGCGTTGTTCAACGATGCGTTCATGGGTGATCGCGCGAGCGTGGGCGCAGCGAACTTGTAGTCGGACGCCTAAGCATCCACCTCCGCATCCAGCGCGTTGTCCTGGATGAAGTCACGGCGGGGTTCGACGATGTCGCCCATCAGCTTGGAGAAGAGCTCGCCCGCATCTTCGGCGTGATCGACGCGCACTTGCAGCAGGGTCCGCACTTCCGGATCGAGGGTGGTTTCCCACAGCTGCTCGGCGTTCATCTCGCCCAAGCCTTTGTAGCGCTGCACCGAAATGCCTTTGCGGCCAGCGTCCTCGATCGCCTTCAACAGCGAGAGCGGACCGCGCACCACAGTGACATCAGAGCCCCGGCGCAATTGCGCGCGCGCGCCATAGGTCTCGCGCAATGCCGCGGCCCGATCAGCCAAGCGACGCGCGTCGGACGACGCCAGCAGCAATTTATCCAGCACCACGCGCTCGGCGACGCCACGGACCGTGCGCTCCAGCGCCAGAGCGTGATCGGGATCGAAGCGGCCAGACCAATTGGCCTCCCCCTCCTCCGCCAGCGCGTTCAAACGCTGCGCGGCTTCTTGCGCTTCCTTCTCGCCTGCCGAGCCGCCGAACACGCCGGCGATGGTGGCTTGCTCCAGCACATCGTCTGGCGCGCGCTGGTGCAGACGCTCGATCAAGCTTTCGACGGCCACGGCTTCGCGCGCGAGACGCTTCAGATCTTCGCCGCCGATTTGCGCGCCACCCTCAAGTTCGAGCACCGCGCCCGACACGCCTTCATCGATCAGAAAGCTCTCGAACTCGCTTTGATCCTTCAGATAGCGGCCGGACTTGCCTTTGCTCGCCTTATAGAGCGGCGGCTGGGCGATATAGAGATAGCCGCCATCAATGATCTGCGGCATTTGCCGATAGAAGAACGTCAGGAGCAGCGTGCGGATGTGCGCGCCGTCGACGTCGGCGTCAGTCATGATGATAATGCGATGATACCGTAGCTTGGCGATGTCGAAATCGTCATGCCCGATGCCGGTGCCGAGCGCGGTGATCAGCGTGCCGATCTGCTCGGACGAGAGCATCTTGTCAAAACGCGCGCGCTCCACATTGAGGATTTTGCCTCGGAGCGGCAGTACGGCCTGATTTTCGCGGTTGCGGCCCTGCTTGGCCGAACCGCCGGCGCTGTCGCCCTCGACGATGAACACTTCGGACTTCGCCGGGTCTTTTTCCTGGCAGTCCGCGAGCTTGCCGGGAAGCGAGGCCACATCGAGCGCATTCTTGCGGCGCATTTCGCGCGCTTTGCGCGCCGCTTCACGCGCGGCCGCGGCCTGGACGATCTTTTCCATCACCAATTTCGCGGGTGACGGATTTTCCTCGAACCACGCGGTCAGCGCATCGAACACCAGGCTCTCGACCACCGGGCGCACTTCGGAGGAGACCAGCTTGTCCTTGGTCTGCGACGAGAATTTTGGATCGGGCACCTTCACCGACAGCACGGCGGTCAAGCCTTCACGCGCGTCTTCGCCCGTGATGTCGACCTTCTCTTTTTTCGCCAGGCCGCTCGATTGCATATAGGCGCTGACGACGCGGGTGAGCGCGCCGCGGAAGCCGGCCTGGTGGGTGCCGCCATCGCGTTGCGGGATGTTATTGGTGAAGCAGAGCTCGGTCGGGTGGTAGCCGTCGTTCCATTGCATCGCCACTTCGACGGCGATGTTGTCCTTTTCCGCCGCGATATAGATTGGCTCGATCAGCGCCGTGCGCGAGCGATCAAGGTGGCCGACATAGGCCTTCACGCCGCCTTCGTAATAAAGCCGCTCTTCGAACGGCTCCGGTCCGCGCAGATCCTTGAAGATGATGGAGACGCCCGAATTCAGGAACGCGAGCTCGCGCAAGCGATGCTCGAGCGTTTTGCGGTCGAACTCGACCATGGTGAAGGTTTGCGTGGACGGCAGGAAGCGCACTGCGGTGCCGCGCTTGGGTGCGCCATTGGGTTTTCCGTCATCTGGCGGCGCATCGCCGACGAGCTTGAGCGGCGCCTCCGCGTCGCCATGCCGGAAGCGCATGTAATGCTCTTGGCCGTCGCGCCAGATGCGTAAATCGAGCCATTCCGACAGCGCGTTGACGACCGAAACGCCGACGCCGTGCAGGCCGCCGGACACCTTGTAGGAATTCTGGTCGAATTTCCCGCCGGCATGGAGCTGGGTCATGATGACCTCGGCCGCCGAGACCCCCTCGTCCTTGTGGATGTCGGTCGGAATGCCGCGGCCGTCGTCGATAATTTCGGCCGATCCATCGGGGTGCAAAATCACCTCGACGCGCTTGGCGTGCCCCGCCAACGCCTCGTCGATGGCGTTATCGACCACCTCATAGACCATGTGGTGCAAACCGGACCCGTCATCGGTGTCGCCGATATACATGCCCGGACGCTTGCGGACAGCGTCTAAGCCTTTGAGAACCTTGATGGATTCAGCGCCATAGTCAGGCGCTCCCGCGGCCGCGATTTGGGGAGGAGTCATGCGTTTCGATTCGACCGGAAAAACATCCCTAAATATAGGGACAAATACCCGGAATGTCTCGATTTTCGGGCCGAAAAACTGCGTCAATTTCCGCGCAGTTTTGAGCCTCTAGAATGCCTACGCCGCGATCCGCACCGGCAGGGTCTCATAGCCCTTCACGAACATGGATTGCACGCGCTTGGGCTCCTCGACCACTTCGATCTTGTCGAAGCGCTTCAGGATTTCCTCCCACACGATGCGGAGCTGCATCTCGCCCAGGCGATTGCCCACGCAGCGGTGAATGCCGAAGCCGAACGAGAGATGCCGTCGCACGTTTTCGCGCTCGATGTTGAAGCGATCCGGATCGGCAATCACTTCGTCGTCGCGATTACCGGAGACGTACCACATGATCACCTTGTCGCCGGCCTTGATCTTTTGGTCCCGCAATTCGGTGTCCACTAGCGCGGTGCGGCGCATGTGCGCGAGCGGCGTTTGCCAGCGGATGGTCTCCGACACCAGGTTCGGAATAAGCGCCGGGTTAGCTTTGAGCTTGGCATATTGGTCGGGAAATTTGTTCAGCGCATAGACGCTGCCGGTAATCGAATTACGAGTGGTGTCGTTGCCGCCGACGATGAGCAGGATGAGATTGCCTAGATATTCCTGCGGCTGCATTTCCCGCGTCGCGCTCGCATGCGCCATCATCGAGATGAGATCAGGCCGAGGTTCGGCATTGACGCGCTCGTTCCAAAGCTGGGTGAAGTAAGCCAAGCATTCGAGCAGAATTTCGCGCTTGCGCTCGCGGCTTTCGACAATCGGGCCGCCCGGCGCGGCAGTCGCGACATCAGACCAGTAGGTCAGTTTGCGCCGATCTTCCCAGGGGAAATCGAACAAGGTCGCCAGCATCTGCGTCGTGAGCTCGATCGAAATTTTGTCGACCCAGTTAAACACCTCGCCGCGCGGGACTGCGTCTAGCAATTGCCCGGCGCGCTCGCGGATTGTGCTTTCGAGTTTCGCCAAATTGTCTGGAGCGACGATCGGGCTCACCACTTTCCGCTGCGCATCGTGCTTGGGCGGGTCCATGGCGATGAACATCGGGAGCTTGAAATCCTCCTCCTGATCGAAAATCGTGATCGAGGGCTCGGAGGAGAAAATCTGGTGGCTCGTGTCCACCGTCATGATGTCGTTGTATTTGGTGACAGACCAATACGGCCCGTGGAAACTATCGGGGCAATAATGCACGGGCGCATCACGTCGCAGCCGTGCAAAGAAGGGCCAGAAATTGTCGTCGCGAAACCGCTCTGAGCGCGACACATCCATGGTCGCGAGATCCGCGGCCCAGGCGTCCTCGTTCGGATCATAATTGAACACGTAATCGAAATTCGGCATGGGCTCTCGGCCTCCGAGGCTTAGAGCACCAAATTTGTGTGCGCTTGTCACGCTGACGCGTGGTGAACCTTGCCTTCGCGCACCTCGAACATCTGCGCGCGATCGCCGAACGCCTCGAACAGATTGGCGTCAGTGCCCGTCAGCCAGGCCTGACCCGGATTAGCCAGTAATTCGTCGAACAACGCCGCGCGCCGCAGCGAATCCAGATGGGCGGCGGCTTCGTCGACCAGGATCAGCGCGGGCCCTGCGCCAGCGTCCTGCGCCAAAGCGCGCGCTTGGGCGAGCACGAGGCCAACCAAGAGCGCTTTCTGCTCGCCGGTGGAGCATTGCTCCGCCGGCATGTCCTTTTGCGTGTGTCGGGCTTTCAGATCGCTGCGTTGAGGGCCGTCGAGCGCGCGGCCCGCGCCCGCATCGCGCCCACGCACACCGTGCAACACGCGCGCGAACCCCTCCTCCACGTCGGCGCTTTTCGCGCCGGCTTCGAATTGCTGCTCCAGCAAACCTTCGAGCGCGAGCGTCGCTTTCGGAAACGCGCCGTCCGGGCGCGCATCAATCGCCTCCTGCAGCCGCGCCAACGTCTCGACGCGAGCCGCCGCGATCGCGGCCCCGTGCGCCGCCATCTCGCGCTCGAGGCCGGAGAGCCAGGCCTCATCGAAAGTGCGATCGGACAAAAGCCGCTGACGCTCGCGCAGCGCGCGCTCATAAGCGGCGGCGGCATGGCCATGCTCGGGCGCACGCGCGAGCGTCAGACGATCGAAGAAACGCCGCCGATCGCCAGCGGGACCGGAAAACAAGCGATCCATGGCAGGCGTGAGCCAAGTCATACGCGCGGCTTGCGCAAGTTCCGACGCCGTCGCCGGCTGGCCGTCTAGACGCTGGATGCGCTTGATGCCGCCTTCGGGCGTGCGCTCGGCGCCCGCGCCGACAACGCTCTCCTCGCCGTCGAGCAAGACGCGCGCCGACACCGCCCAAAGCTGCGCGCGCTCGTCGTCGCCATTGCGTGCGATTTCCGTCGGCGCAGCGCTACGCAGCCCGCGTCCCGGCGCGAGCATTGTGAGCGCCTCGAGAATATTGGTCTTGCCCGCGCCGTTCGGTCCGAACAAGCAAACCTTTCCAGCACATTGGGATCCTAAGCTTAGAATTCCACGTGGACAAGTTGTCGC
>JADMIO011575569.1_pt1 | contig 73922 bp, 65 predicted proteins | sample 8958161 | NCBI WGS metagenome assembly JADMIO01 (sample SAMN16585339, study PRJNA669376) | soil metagenome | isolation source: Crop rotation soil | place: USA: Cullars Rotation, Alabama | collected 2011
CCGCGACTTCAAGTCACGTGAATTCCAAGCTTCGGATCCCACTGTGCTGGAAAGAACGTCCAACCCAGCGGCCGTAATGTAAACGCACGTACTCCGAAACACCTGGAATAGTTTTGAAACTTTTTCCTACTCCTGCAAAGTTTCATGTCCTGTTGCGTGTGTACGCGACGGATCGGTAGGACGGGGGCGGCCGGCGCGGACCCGGGGCCGCCCCACAGTCAATCGCACAGACACGGCTTTAGTCGCCGGCGGCGTGCTGCTCCACGGGAGTGTCAAACGGCAGGATGCGAGCGCGGGCCGCCTGCTGCTGCAACGCCCGTGCGGTTTCCGCCGCCTTTTTGCCGGCCAGGAAGGCGTGGTCCGAATTGTAGTATTCCCACTCGCTGTAGCGACCGGCCAGGATGATGTCCTGGTCCGACAGCCAGGTTCGGATCTCCTCGACAGCCGCTTTGCGATTATGATCGTAGACCACGTAAGCGTTCGGCAGGTCGCATTGCGCGGTTGCCCAAACCGGATCGGATTCACCGATCAGTCCGACCTTGCGGCAACCTTCGATGCACAAGTTGATCAACTCGTCCCCATCGCAAGGAAGCGGTTTATAGGGGGAATAGGTGATCTCACACGTCAGGCCAAAACCGCCTGGGGCATTGCAATGAGGGCTGGCATTTCCTTGAACGAAGATACGGTGGAAGACCGTGTCCTCCGGGTAGTAGATCCAGTGTTTCTCGGTGAGATTCTCGCGGCCGATACCGAGATGCACACAGCGGACCGAGACGTGCCGCAGTAAGGCCGCGGCCGAACGAATCGCGGCCGGCGCTTCGTCGCCGATTTGCCGGATCAGGACGGGCAAGGGCATGGTGCTGATCAGATGTTGGTAGCCGATCTCTTCACCATCCGCGAGGCGAATGCGGCGCCTGGTTGGAAAGACCTGAACCACCCGGCTCTTCAACCGCACTTCGCCTCTCAAATACGGAAGCCACGCGTCCATGAGCGCCTGGAACCCCCCGCGCAGCGGGTAGCCGAACCGCGCATTGGGCCCCATCGGCTTCGGCACCGGAGAAAGCGCTCCCTGGATCATCTCCTCGAGGTCGGGAAGCGGCACGCGTCCCCCTAACCACGAAGTTTCCATTTCATTCAGTGGGACGGACCACAGCTTGCGGTTGTAGGGAATCGCGAAGTGTTTGGCGATGCCTGCACCCCATACCTTATAAATGAACTCTTCGAAATTGCGCGGCGCGGAGGAAGAGTCGGAGCTTTGGGACCTCTCAGCGAGCGGTGCAGAGGCCTCCAGGATGCCATCCGCGCAACAGTCTTTCACATTGGTTTGGCACGAGCCGTTCGTTCCGTTGGCATGCCCGTTTACGGGCTTTCCATCTTTCTGCTGTTTCAAAGAGCCGAACCGCGCTTCGATAGCGCCGACGATACATTCTTTGATTACCTCCGGGGGCAAGCCGTAAAGGCTCCCCTGGAACGGGTAACGTGTGTAAACGTTCTTGCTGTAGATCCACGCCTCGCGGTTTTGCCAATGGACGTTGTTCCCCAGCAGCATCTGATAGAGTTGCTGCACATACGCGTCGTCCGAAAACATGATGTGGCCAGCGTAGTCGAACGTGAAACCGTTCGATTCGATGGAGCGGCACCAGCCGCCAACGCGGTCGTTCTGTTCCAGCAGCATGCTGTCTTCGCCCAGGTGATAAGCCGCGCTGAGGCCGGTGGGACCCGCCCCAATTACTACACTCCCAACCTCAGTCCGCGATGAGGTTCCGCGGGTTCGGGAAGCGGCGGTGCGATCGATCAACACCTTCATCTGCTTCACGGTCGACGCCCATGAACCGCGCTGCAGCACTTCGCGCATTCCGGCTACGCGCCTGGCGCGCTCTTCCGGATCGACGGCGAGCGCCTGTTCGCAGGCCTGGATGAACTCACTGGGCGTGCTGCCCAGGTAGACCAGATGTCCGTAAGGTTGAGCCACGTCTGTGATCGGCGTGCTGACAATCATCTTCTCCGCGGCCATGTATTCGAGGGTCTTGGTGGGGCTGATGAATTCCGTGGAACGGTTGCGCGCGAATGGCATGAGGCACACGTCCCAACCCTTAAGGAACGAGGGCAGGTCTGCATACGAGCGTTGCCCGAAATAGTGTATGTTCGGTCGGCGCGGCAACGTATCCGGATCGATCTTTACGACCGGCCCGACCAGAACGATTTGCCATTCCGGATGGGCGGCAGCCAGCGCGTCCACCAATTGCAAATCCAGGCGTTCGTCAATCACGCCGTAAAAGCCCAGACGCGGATGCGGCAGCCGAGACTGCTCGGCCGCCTCGGCGATGCCGTTCGTCGCAGTAGCAAAGTGTTTGGCATCCACACTACTCGGAAAGCAGTGCACGTGGGGGTGCCGATCCTTTTTGGCGCGATAGAGGCTAGGGCCGCCGGTGAAGACCAAGTCCGCCCGATTCAGTAACTCCTGCTCTCGCTGCCGCAGTTCCAGCGGCGCCCCGAGAAACGCAGAAAGCTCATCCATGCAGTCGTAGACCGTCGCGAGTGGCTTCCAGTCGTTGGTCAATGGCAGAGCCATTGGAGTATAAAACCAGAGGATGTGCCGGTGCAGTTGTTCGCGTTCTATCAAGTCCTGAAGGAGTTCGGCTAAGAGTGGGAACTGGTCGGGATGAAACCCGGGCGATTCGCAGGAGGTATGGGGCCGGCATACTTTGACGTTCGGCGCGCGATCAAAGAACTCCCAGTGGGGGTCTGACGACTTACTGACGAGCGGCTCTTCAATGAAGTAGACCGGATGATGATGAGCCAGCCCGGAAAGGAGATGCTGGGGCCTTTGGTGAACAAAATCCCAGCGTAGATGAGAAAACGTAACGATAGGGAGTCCTTGCATTCGCGTGCTCCTTGCCCTTCCTGTCTTAGTGGTTGCCGGTGGCGGCGCGTATCTTACCAGCTAAGAAGCACTTGCCAAGCCAGTGTGAGTGGCCGCTCACACATTGCAAAAATCAGAATCGATTCACCCACTCCGCGACGTGGCAGCGTCTCTCTATGCATTGCTATGTTCCGCCTCGGGCAGGAGTTTCTGCGCGTCTTCCAGAGCCTGCGCGTAAATTGGATTCAGAACTCGATTGTAGTGGCCCGAATCGCTTAAATCGAAGTCCCAAAGTCCGCAATTGTGCCAGTGCGCGCAGTCTTCCCAGTCGAAGCGGTCGAGGATCGGATAGAGACACACTCCGTGGAGATCGACCCCGGCATTGATTGCTTTGCGTACTTCGCCCGCAACTTCGTTAAGCCATGGCGCACGGCCGATCCCGTAATGACTCGTCTCGGCGATCACGAGCGGCCGATGGTAGCGCTCGTTCATCTCAGCCAGTAGAAGGTGCAAAGGCAGCCACCGCGGATCGTCAGAGCCCGCGTCCCAGTGCAATTTTTTTCCTCCCGGCATCTCCCATTCATTGGCCGCATAGAAATTGAGGCCCACGACATCCAGGTAGTGCTCGGCGCCCCCGAGTTCTGGTTCGGCACGTCCCGCGATCATGTCCCATGCTTCGAACTGGCTGTTGCGCTGCTGCAGGGCGGGCCCAGTGTTCCAAGGCTCGTCTAGGGGAGGAACATTGTGGATCAGGGGTTCGGGGGAAATGAACCGGGCTTGCGGATCCACGGCGCGGATGGCGTCGATGGCCGCGAGATCGGCCCGGACCAATTGCCGCTTCAGTTCCGGATCCCTGTGGACCGCATACGGGAACATCAGTTCGCGCGTAGCCGCCCAGGTAAAAAATGAGATCTCGTTCATCGGCGAATAAAACGCCACATCGTCACTATGCTCACGGAAGATTCGCGCGGCCTCGCCGGAAAAACGCGCGAAGCGGTTGATAAATTCCGGTGAAAACAGGTCCAGATCATCGGGCCAGCCGTAATGAAACAGATCCCAGATCACCTGGATGCCTTCCAGGCGGGCAGCTTCCAACATGGGGAGCCAAGATGACCAATCGTAGGATCCACCGCGATCAATAAGGTGCCAGCGCAAACCGTCCCGCGCCGAGAGAATTCCCACTTCGCGGAGGCGGCGGTAGTCCGCGGCGCAGCAACGATCGTGCTGCAACGCGGCCGTCATATCCAACCGCGTTCCGGCCGAGTTGCGATGAGTGGAGCATTCAAAACCTGCCATCCAAAATGAGCGAAACAGTCTACTGCGGGTCATGGGTAGTGTGGTGATCTTCCCGCGGAACCTGATACTGCGTGCGCTGGCGCTGCATCAGTTTCTCGCGCCATTCTGCCTCGGCTTGGTAATCGGCGGCATTCTGCGGTCCGCGAGTGGCCAGGGCGATCGATTCCAAAGGGAACTTCGGAGTGCGGTCGGCGAAAAGAATTCCGTTGGCCTCTTGATAAGTGTCGGCGAATTGCGTGTAACAGAACCCCGCAATCGAGGAAAGCGATCGAATTGCGCGCAGGAGATTCAGATAGCGATTGGCATAGTCTTCTTCGCTGTCCGCGCGAGAGTAGCCCCACGTCTCGGCGGGCTGCCGGGAATAGGCTATGCCTCCGAATTCCGTAATCATCACCGGCTGATCCTGCTGGTTCTCCTCCAGCGAAAGCAGCCTGCCGCCCGGACGTTCCCGTTTGAAAAGCTGGGGCATGGCTCCGATGCCATATCGCGCCATGATGCGGTGTGGTTCGTGGTCGTAATCGTGAATGCCAATGATATCCGTGGCCACACTCTCCCACCCGTCGTTTCCGATAACGGGACGAGTGGGGTCGAGAGTTTTGGTGAGGTGGTAGAGAGCCTGCACGTAATGCCTTTGCGTCGCGCTGCTCGGCAAGTCTGGAACACCCCAGGACTCATTGAACGGCACCCAGGCAACAATGCATGGATGGTTCACGTCGCGCAGCATCGCCTCAGTCCATTCTCGCGTGAGGCGGTGAACCGACGCTCGCGTGAAACGGTAAGCACTGGGCATCTCCTCCCAAACGAGGAGTCCGAGACGGTCGGCCCAATACAGGTAGCGCGGGTCTTCGAGCTTTTGGTGCTTCCGCACGCCATTGAAGCCCATCGCCTTCGCGAGTTCGACGTCCCGGCGCAGAGCGTTATCGTCAGGCGCTGTAAGTCCCGTCTCCGGCCAGTAACCTTGGTCCAGCACCATCCGGAGCTGATAGGGGCGATTATTTAGTACGAATCTCTCGCCTTGCACTCCGATCTGCCGCAGAGCGAGATAACTGGAAACTTCGTCGATCAATTCTCCCGACCCCGTCTCCACACGCACCTCCGCATCGATCAATGTGGGTGTAGACGGGCTCCAGAGCAACTCATTCCGATAGTCGTCAATTCCCGGATCGGACAGAGCTATCCGGCGATGGACCTCTCCGGCGATCACAGCATAGGAATCGTTCGCCAACAGTGTTCCGCGGGCGAACAACTTCACTGTGCACCGGAGATCCTCGGCGAACTTTCCATCGATCCATGCCTCGAAGCCGATCTCCCACCGCTCCAGATTGGGCGTCCAACGCAAGAACTCGATGTAATGTCGAGGCACGCGTTCCAACCACACCGTCTGCCAAATGCCGGTAGTCCGCACGTACCAAATAGAATGCGGATGAAGCTGCCAGTCCTGCTTGCCGCGGGGTTTGGACAAGTCGGACGGGTCGTCTTCGGCGCGCACGACCAGGCTCTGCCGCTCTCCTGTCTTAAGCAAGTCCGTAATGTCAGCGGTAAAGGGTGTGTACCCGCCCTCATGAGTGACCGCGAGTTGTCCGTTCACCCAGACGGTGGCACAGTAATCCACCGCGCCGAAATGGAGGAGGAGTCGATCGCCGGAATCCAAAGCGGGCGATTCGAATTCGCGGCGATACCAGCAGGCTCGGCAGAATCCAGTGTTGCCAATTCGGCTGGCCGGGCTTTCCGGGGAAAAAGGAACCTGAATCTGATCTGTGAATTCGGGCTCATGGGGTGATCGCCAGCAGCAGTTGGGATCGAGAGTGAACGCCCAAGGGCCATTCAGACTGTTCCAGTTCTTTCGCACCAACTGAGGGCGCGGATAAGCGTGCACTTTTCTCTCGGCTGGCCCCTAACAATCGCAGGCTGGGCTGCCCGCATCATAACTATTAGCAGTCAGTTCGCGACGTGCATGGAGATACGAAGCCATTCGCCCATGTTCTACAACGTACAATCGATCTTCTACAAACGCGGTACGCTCAAGGCATGAGGGAACTACAATTTGAGCCGTATCCGAGTCACGACGGCGCCGCCTCGCAAGCGGACTGCGACTGGCTTGGAGAACTCGGAAGGGTGACTACCGCTTATCACGAAGCGCCGCCTGACCGGCTCGAAAATGCTCGACAGGAATACGAGCGGGTTCTCCGCTGTTTTAAGCAGGCTAACTCGCCGTCCCTGAACATCGAAACGACCTAGCTCGCGCCTCGGGCCTGCCTCCCGTGGCGCGGCCCGGTTCGAGCCTTTTCTCCGCTTCACCTCGCCTCGATCGCAGCAGAACTCAACGAGAATCCGAACCTGAATTTGGACCTACGCGGGGAGCTGTCCCGGGCTTAGTGTCGGGCCCCGGAATCGGCGGCTTGCCATTCATTAAGTTGCGATCCGTCCCCGGATTCACCCCGGCGGGCGGCACATTCTGAGTGGTGCCCTGCGGCGAAGAATTTGTTGCGGGATTCGATCCAGGCGGATTCCCCCGTTCGTCATTGCTCGGAGCGCGGCCCGGCGCCCGGTAGGGATCATTTCTATCGGCGTTCCCGGAATTAGTGCTGCCGACTTGCCCGCATCCGGGAAGTGCGGCAACCCCGATCGCTAGAACGGCTCCGAAAACTATCTTCCCCATCGTAAACGTCCGCATCGTAAGCTCCTCCTGATTTAAGCGTGAGACGAATTACATAGGACTCACCCGGATGACTTTGAATCACGGGGCTAACCCGTATTCAGACCGGCTGGTGCCTCGGCATAACATCGAATAAGCAATTCGAGGGCAACACAACCCGGGTGGACGCTCCGGTACGGTGCGGATCACACACCGCTATACAACCTCGCGGCGTGTTCCCGCAGCCGCCCGGGAACTGATTCGACCGGCTGCTTTATCACAGTTATCGCAATGATCGCAGGGACCGCGAAAGCGGTCACCGAGATACTTCAGCAACATTTCCCGGCGGCAAGCGCTAGTTTCCGCATAAGCACGCATCTTCTCCAGCCGGTTGCGCCTGGCTTCCCTGAGTGGTTCCTGCCCTGCGGCAGCAGCTTGCGCCGCATCGGCGGGATTGGCGGCTTCGACAGCCTGCACCGCCCCGCCCGCCAGGATGCGGGCGGCGCCCACTTCCTCAAGTTGATGGAGGATGGATGTTAGCTTTCGCGGCGATAAGCCGGTCTGCTCCGCCAGACACTTTTTGTCGACCGGTCCATCCTTCTCCGCGAGTTTGCCCACTACTCCCTCCAGAACGGACGAATCGACTTTGCCTTGCCCGGTCTTGAAGGCCTGCGCTCCAATATCTTCTCGCCGAAAGAAGAGAATTGCTTCCGCAGCTTTTCCGTCTCGACCCGCGCGCCCGATCTCCTGGTAATAGGCGTCCAGCGAGTCGGACGGATCGTAATGATACACAAATCGGATGTCGGCTTTGTCGATTCCCATGCCGAAGGCATTAGTCGCCACCATCACCTCGGCTTCTCCCGACATGAAGCGTTCCTGGATGAGTTCGCGCTCCCGCGCCTTTCGACCGCCGTGATAGAACAGGGCATTGACCTCCTCTGAGGCCAAAGCCTGCATAATTTCCTCCGCCGCCCGCCTGGTTCCTGTGTAAATGATGCCAGGCTTGTCTGCCCAGCGGACCCGATGGACGAGCGCATCCCGCTTCTCCGCCTCGGAACGAAAGTGATCCACTCGGAGATAGATATTGGGCCGGTCGAATCCCTGAACGAAAATCTTTGGGCGGCGCATGCCGAGCCGGTCCACAATTTCGGTTCGAACGTCCGGAGTCGCCGTAGCCGTCAGCGCCAGCACTCTCGGATGCCGTAAGGCCTCGATCACCGCGCCCAGTTCCAAGTAGTCGGGACGGAAGTCGTGACCCCACTGGCTGATGCAGTGGGCCTCATCCACCACAAAAAGCGAAACCTTGGCGCGGCGGAGTTGTTTGATAATCTCCGGCTTTCGTAACTGTTCGGGTGCGAGGAAGAAGTATTCCACTTCACCCTCCCGCACAGCTTCGAGACCTTCACGGCCTTCGGTCACTGTTTGCGTCGAATTCAGAGCGGCAGCCGGAGCCGAATCTTGAGCAAGAATGGCATCTGTCTGATCCTTCTGCAGAGCGATCAAAGGAGAAACGATGACGGTTGGGCCGTCGATTAGAAGACCGGCAATCTGGTAGATGGCCGATTTGCCCGACCCGGTCGGCTGCACGACAAGCGCGTCATGGCCGGAAAGCAACGCTTCGATCGCCTCCTCTTGCCCAGGCCGCAGCGATTGAAAACCTAGCGCTTCCCGCGCAGCCCGAGTGATCCGGGCATGAACAGAATCTTTCTTAGGCATGCGATCGGACCGGCTTCCGGCACAAGTCTTCGGTTCGAAAACTTGCACGGGGAACCGGTCAGTTCACCTATCGCATTTGACGGGCCGTTGTTGGTTCTCGGGCCTAAGTTAGCGCGCGATGTCGGCCACGCAGCCCATGCGCGCGAAGAAGTCGCGCTGGAATACCGGTGGATCACCGTTCATGTCGAGCGTGAAGCGGACCGTGAGAGCCTTGCCGCTCGGGAGAGTGACTGGATCCTTACCGATGCGAATCACCCACTCCAGGCTTTCTCCGGACCCGGCGGGTTGACGCCGTTCGGCTTTCCCGAAGAAGCGGAAGACCGCCCAAAGCCCGTCGTTGCTCGACCAGGTCAGGTCCGGACCATTGCCGAATTTCACCGTCGCCTTCGCATCGTGTGTGCCGCCGCCCTGCCAGGTGAACTGCATCGGCGCCGGCTTGCCCGAATAACGAAGCGCCTGCCCGTCGAGGTCGAGGTTGGTGCTCTGAATTCCCTCGGTGGGCTCGGGGGTAAGCGTGTACTTCACATGAGGATCCTGCGCGCCGCCGGCATAGATCGCGTCGGAGAATCGCGCAGCGGCGTTGAAGAAGGTGACGAACGCCGGGTTCGGCATCACCGATCCGGCCGAGGCCGCAGTATATTGATCGCCCTGCTTCACCAAAAGCTTTTGCAGGTTCTGATCGTAAAACATCCACAGCGCGCCATCGGGTTTCCGGAAAAGGCCATTCACTTCGGCGAGAGTTGCGTCCGCCGTAGAATTCGGGTTGAACGGATACTTCACCATCGTCGTCCGGAACGTGGCGCAGAACGCTTTCCCTTTGGCATTCAGTTCGGCTGGACCCAACGCGCGGAGCATGCCTTCCACGTAAGTGATGGGCTGCTCTAATAACTTCTGCACGCCGGCATCCAGGTGGCCCTCGGAATCGATGCGGAAGGTCTGCGCTATCTGGCGCGTGACGACTTTCGCTTGCGCCGCATTCTGCAGCGTCTGTGCGGCGGCTGCATCGTCGGGCGGTCCCGGCCGGTTGGCAATCGCATCCAGTGAACTCTGCAGCGTAACCAGCGCATTCATGTAAGGCTGATTCGGCGGCGCAATCAACCGGTCGGTGCTGCCGGGCGGCACGACCGCCTGAACCGGCTGGAAAATATTCGCCACGTTCGGATCGTCGACCGCGGTATTCTGCGACGCGAGCGCGAGTAACATCAACAGGAAGGATTGGTTGCCCGAAAGCTGCGTGAGTTTCTGCGACGCATCTTTCAAGTTTGCGTATCGCACCACATTGCCCGATTCGACGTAAGTGCGCCACTCCTTCACGAAGTCGCCGTAGTAACGAGCCTTCAGGTCCTTATCTAATTGGGCGCGGTCGATGGAAGCACCCGCCTGATTTCCCAAGACCCATTGCTCGCCGCTGAAGTACCGGTCGGCGTGCGCGATGGCGTCCTTCATGTACTTGAAGCCGCCCTTCGAGAATGCGCCCGCCACTTCGTGCGTCTCCACGACGACCTGATTGGATCCGGCAAATTGGCGATTGAAATTGATGGGAGGATTATTGCGGCCGGCCTCCGCCATCATGAACGCGTACACGCGATCGGTACCCGCGAATTGCGCCAGGTACCGGCGCGTGCGGTCTATCGTCGCCGCATCATTCTCTTTGGAGAAGGGGTTACCTTCCTGAAGCGTGTCGGCATAGAAGTCGAACTGTTTCTGGGCGAGTTGTTGCCGGTCGGGATCGACCGTACGGTTATTGGTCCACCACCGCATCATCACCGGAGTTAGGAACTGCCGTGTGCTCTTATCGGGATTGGAGGTGGTGATCAGGTAGGCTTTCAATGCATCGTAAGTCGGCCCGTACTCCGGACCAGGCGTCGACGGAAGTGCGCGCAGATTTTGGAGGATGGCGCTTTGCGTCTGAAAGAATAGGATTTGACGGAACCGATCGAAGTAGACGCGCCGGGCTTCGGTGTAAAGCGGCTCGCCAACGAATAGACCCCAGCGATAGTGGAGCGGAGCGCCTTCCTTATGATAGGTACCCAGAGTACCCAGAGCTTGCCGCAGATCTTCCAGCCGTCGCAGTTGGTCGAGCGAAGCGAGGTCGGAACTGGCGGCCGAACCGAACGCCGTACCTTGCGCCGCTTCGTGAACGCGTGCTTCCAGGCTGCGATTGCTGAAAAAGGAAATCAGAAAAGCGATCGACAGCAGGACGCAAACGGCGGCGGCGGCGGCAAACAGGATGCGGCGCGCCGAACTCGTCTTGATACTGGCACTGCTGGCGCCCATCGCGCTGCGATCGGCGAGGAACACTCCGTGGAAGAGTTGGCTCAAGAACAGCCATTGAGGCACCTTTCGCGTAACCAGCTGCTGCGGCGCCTGCTGCATCTGCTGGCGCTGCGCGGCGCTGAAGATGGAGGTTGCGTGAGCCGCCTTGTCCTGGTCGGGCGTGGGCGCGGCAGCTACCGGCGCCGCTTCATTAATAATGACCGGACGGACGCCGGTGAAATAGAACCCGCGGAGAAAGGGCCCCACCGTCAACTGGCTGGGCCGGCACAAGTCGACCAGAAACTGCACGGCGGCGGTTCGCACCTTGCGGAACTCACGCGGAAATTCGTAAGCGCCCGGCAGCTTGGTGGCATCCGATTCTCGCGCTAAGAACTCGGGACGCCCGTCGGCCAAAGCGTGGAAGAGCCGTTCAAATTCCCCAGTGAGCCGCGCCGTTTCCTGCTCTCCATAAACGCCCGCATTTTGAGGCGCCAGAGGCAGCGTCACGCCTAGTACCTGCCCCGCCTCTTCATTGCTCAGATTGCGGACGTAGTCCAGGAAAAATGGCACCCGGTCCATTTTGGCGAAGAGAACATAGACCGGCAGGTTGATGCCGAGTCCTTGCGAGATCTCACCCAAACGGGCACGGAGTTGGCGAGCGAGGTTAGTAGCGTGCTCGGTGGCGCCCGGTTTGGTAAAGTTTTCGCAGTCGAAAAAGACAACCGCCGCGCGAGGGGCCTGGGGCTGGCCGCGCATGGTCGAGGTTCGCGGCCGCAACGCCTTGACGAGCCGCCCCCATTTCGTGGCGTCGGCCGGCAAGGCTCCGCCGGCCTCGACGAATACGGCTCCCTTGGCGAACCATAGGTTGGCCGCGCGCGTCGGAGCAATGGCGTTGGCCTGGTAAACCAACCCGGAAAGGAGTTCGGGATCGACGCCCGAATTCACCATCACACTTGTCTTGGTACTGCCAGGCTCGCCCAAAAGCAGGAAAACGGGCAGTTCTCCAACACGCGCCTTGGCGGCGGAAGCGGCCAGTTTGGCATCCGCTTCATGGAACAGAATGCCGATCTCATCGCCGCCCTGCGGAACATCGGACTCCGCACCTGCCGCCGCCTGCTGTTGCTTCTTCTTTTTAGACGCGAACCAGACGATCAGGAGAACGATTAGAGCAACGACGACGACGGCAAGGATGATGTAGAGTGCGGTCATACGCTTCTCCCCATCCAGCCAGTGGCTGCGCGTCCGTGCGTATTCGGGCCGCGCGTATCGGTTAATTGCACTCCGTTGCCGAGAATCACTTTGAAGATGATGAACAACAGGATCATCACAGCCGCAGCCACCATGGCGATGATTCCCAGCCTGCGCACCCACGGATCCTTACCGGTCCGCGGCGCATCTTTTGGCAACATCCAGGCCGGCGAAAGCTGCGTGAAGCGGCCTCGAATGCGGCGGATCTTCTCCGCCACCATATTCATCACCTGGTTCAGTTCGCCACGATTGCCGCCGCTATACCGCCCGCCGAACCCCAACAGCATGCATAAATAATGCACCTCGAGAATATCGGCGAGGTCTGCCGAATCGTTGCGCGACAGCAGCTGCTGCAGGTTCTGATAGAAAAGCTCACCGGCGATGTGGGTTCCGAAAAGCTCTTCCTGTAACGGCTTTCGCAGCCAGTCCGCAAAAATCGGGTTCTGCGAGTTCAGCACGGATTCATCCAGGAAGGCGACGGTGGCGAACGTGGCCAGTTTCACGTCTTCGGGCGGATAACCGGCCGCCAATGCCTGGTTGCCGGCGGTCTTCAGAACTTCGCGCGTCTGCTGCCGGAACGCCTGGGCATCCGTAACGCTCTGGCGATTCGCGCGCAGCCTCTCGATCGCGGTCAGTACTTCCTGGTAAAGCAGCGCCAGGTTTTCGGGCCTGCGAGTGTCAGGAGACATGGCTAATTCTCTAGGATGACCTGAATTTCTACCTTGGGATTCGGGAATTCACCCGGTACGTAAACACCAACGCTATGCGTCTGCACCATGTGGTCCCAGCACGGACCGTTGCGGCTGATGCCGAAGTAGAGAGTTTCCACTCGCGACTGGATGGCAGTCGGAGGCACGGACAGATGAGTGAGCCCCAAGCCCGGCAAGGCCCGCTTCACCAGTTCCCGAACAAACGGCGGCGAGCAGACTTTAACCAGTTGTGGCACGCGAGCCATCATTTCGGCTTCGCCGGCGTCGGCGCGAATTGCGAGCACCCAGCGCGACCGGCGAAACACTCGCGTGTCCTTAACTTCGCCGTCATAGAAATAATCGCCCTTCGATGTCAGGGGGATCGTAAGAACGTTGGTGGGAACGACGATTTCCAAGTGGGCGCGGATATGCGCGTCGAGCTTCTCAAAACACTCGCTGGCGTTTTCGTGGTCGTATAGCGGAAGATCCCGGGCCAGAGAATCGAGCGAGAAGGTGCAAAGCGCACCCGCGAGCCGGGACAGTTCCAGGAAAAGTTCTTCGGGATGGCGCTGCCGTGTCGCGAGCAAGTGACGCAAGGGGGCGACTGCCGAATTGACCGCATGCAACAACCAGAAATTGGCGATATCGCGCGTGGAGAATTCCGTATGTGCCGAACCCGATGCAGCCGAACTACTGCGGCTCAGTGCCGTCGCTTTGTCGTACAGAATCTCGATGAGGCGCTGCGTCAGTTGGAGCAGACGGGGACTAGCGCCGATCTGCAAAAAAGGCGGGACAAAATCCGGGTCGTAGACGAAGTGGCCGGAACCGTCGCGCACCACGCGCGCCAGCGGCAACGTCTGTAGATTTTCCGTGGATTCGGTATCCGCGAGCAGACGGAAGTTTTTGCGCCCCAGTTGGACGCCGCGCTCTTCGTGTCCGGTATTATCGTCATGAATCGAGCGCGATTCGGCGACATAGCGGAAGCTGTCAGGACCGGCGGAACTGATGTGGCCATTCGCCGGCTCAGCCAGAAAGCAGTTCGATCCGTTGGGTTTTCGCGACGGAATGGCGAGCAGGATGCGAATGCCTTCCCGCGTAGGGGGAAAAAGATCGGCAATGGCACGCGGTGCCGGGGCCGGATCGCTCTCCGGCATATTGAAGGCTAGGCCGTCGGGAAACATGCCGCGGGCGTGTAACAAAGAGACGGTACCGTTATACAGCGCCTCGGGATCCAGTTCCAGGCCGGCGAGCCCATAAGAGGCGTACCAGAGAGACGAGGTCGCAAACTGGATGGCGTCCTCGAAGTACCGGCTTTGCACCTGAAAGTGGTGAGGTCCAAGGTACATACCCTCCGACCACACTACTTTGGAAAGCAATTTCATGAGCCCGTGCGGATACTGTAGCATAGGGTCTATCCGATCGCGCATTTCGGCCGCATGCTCACCGCGGTACTATGTTGAACGAGTAAACAGGGGCCGGCCATGGATCATTTCCAGGAATACGAATTACTCGAGGCGCTAGCGGGCGAAGGGCCGCTATGCTATCGCGCGCGCAAAATCAGCACCGGCCGGGAAGTCACTGTTCACGTGCTGAAGGGCGGCAAGACACCGGAAAACGAACAACTGTTAGCTCGCCTGCGCCAACTTCCTCCAGAGGCGCTGGGGGAGATACAGGAGGTGGGGGAACACAACGGCGAAACTTACGTTGTGATTCAGGCCCCGCCTTACTTACATCTTCACGAATGGCTTGCGGCTGAAGAACCTAAAGACGCCACGCGCCTTCACCAGGCGGGAGTCTGGGTAGTTCCCTCAGCCATGCACGAACCGGCGAAACATGCGCCTAAACCGGAGACTACGGGCGCTGGCGCCAGCGAGTTTACCCGCGCGTTCCAAAGCCCGCCCCCGCCGGCGGCAGTCTCCACTCCGGCGGACATCAGCGAATTCGACGCGATGTTCGGCCCATCGCCGACAGGCCCAACGGCGCCTACGCAACCTATGCCGGTGCCAACGCAACCAATGTCGGCGCCGACGCAACCGAAACCAAAGCCTGCCCCAAACGAGGTGCCGACCCAAACGATGGCGGCACCTGTGAAGGCACCAACGAGCGGGAAAGAAGGTCCGGGCGAGTTCACTCGCATGTTCCAGGCGCCGAACGTTCCGCCGCCGGCAGCGCCACCCCAGCCTGCCGCAACATCCGCATCGCCTCCGCCGCAACCCGCGCCAAAAGCGCCGCCCGCCGCAGGTCCGGGAGAGTTTACGCGGATGTTCCAGGCCCCGAACGTTTCTTCGGCTGCGCCGGCAGCACCGCCACCGCCGCAAGCGCCGACTGCCCCCCAGGCGGGTCCCGGCGAGTTCACCCGAATGTTCCAGGCGCCAGCGGTTCCCTCCGCTCCGCCGCCATCGCAGCCTACGGTCACTTCCACTCCGTCGACGCCGGCACCGCAACCGCCCGTGACGTCCCCGAGTCCTGGCGCGTTCACGCGCATGTTCCAAGCTCCCCCAGTTTCTTCCACGGGCGCGATGCCGGTACCGCCGGCGAACCCAACTCCGGTGGTGCCCCCCGCAGCACAGCCGCAACAGCCGGGCGAGTTCACCAAGATGTTCCGCGCTCCCACACCGGAATCGTTCCAGGCGCCGACCTTACCAGCGCCTTCCGGGTTCCCACCTGTCTCCCAGCAACCCGCCGCACCCGCTGCACCGGCACAGCCTTCGTCACCAGGCGACTTCACGAGAATATTCGGCAGACCCGGAGCAGAACCGCCTGCATCGTTTCCGCCGGCAGGTGCACCGGCCGCTCCGCCCGCGCCGCTGGCGCCGCCTCCCGCAGCCGCACCGCAGGGACCCAGCGAGTACACTCGCATGATGTCGCGCCCATCCGGAATGCCGCAGGCGCAGCCCCCTGCGTCCACTCCGATTCCGCAACAATCTCCGGTTCAGTTCACGCCGCCGTCGTACCAGGTGAACGTACCGCAGGTCCCGCAACCTCCGGCAATGCCGCAGGCGCCGATGGTGCAAATGCAAGCGCCGACGATTCCCCAACCGCAGATTCCCCAGCCTACAATTGCCCCCCAGGCACCCACGCAGCCCTGGTTACTGATGGCCATCGTGGCTTTGCTCAGTCTTCTGGTGGGAGGCGTATTGGTTTTCTTCTTACTGCGGAAATAGCGACGGACTCACTTTTACGGTCGCATCAACTGGCCTGCGGCAGCAGGATGATCAATTCCAATTGCGGGTTCGGTAGATCGCCGGGAACATATGCGGCGAGATTGCGCCCACGCACCACCGACTCCCAGGCTCCGCCCGACTGGTTCAGGCTGAAGTAGTGAAAATTCATCTTCACCGGGATTGCGCTCGGCGGAACGGCAACGTAGGTCAGCGTCACTCCGGGCAGCGCCTGGCGCACGAGGTGTTCGATGTGGGTCGCGGAACACACCTTCACCAGTTGTGGAGTTCTCCCCACGATTTCGGCCTGCGTCGCTTCGGCATACACGGCCAGGTACATCTTGGTATTCACCAGGTACTTGTCGTTGTCGATCGACGTGGCGTAAATCGATGGCTGGACAAGCTTGAGCGGCAACGATACGAAATTGCTCGGAACCACCGTTTCGAGCAGCATGCGCAGCTTCTCATCCAAGTCGGTGAAGCATGCGCCTAGCTCGTCATGATCGTAGACGGGCAAATCGCGCGGATGGATGGTCGTAGAGAACGTGGTCAGCGCGCCTGCCAGCGAAACCATCGCGGAATACAGACGTTCAGGCTCTCCGCGGCGCGTTTCAAACAGATGACGAAAAACCGGGAGTGCCGAATTGATCGTGTACAGCAGCCAGAAGTTGGCGATATCCGAAACGGTGAAGTCCGCCAGGCTCTGGTTTTTCTGCCGCCGCATGCCGGCGATGGAACTGGAGCGGGCGCTCAGGATTTCCACCAGGCGCCGGGCGATCGAAACCAGGTAGTCGCTGGCGGCAAAGTCCAGCAGTGGTGGCACGAAATGCGGATCGAGTTGAAAGGTGCCCGTTTCCGTACGCCGCACGCGAGCAACCCGCAGCGTACTGTATCCCTCGCGAACCTCATTCTCTGAAAGCAGACGCAGATTCTTACGGGCGATCTGAATCGGTTTCTCCGTCAGCCCCGTGTTTTCGTCGCGGAATAGTTCGACCTCCGCGCGATAGCGGGCACTCCCCTCCCGGCTTGGCGAAGCTACGTTCACGCCGCGGTCCCGATAGTGCGGCACCGCCAAATATAGATCCACGGTCTCCTGGTCGGCGTCGAAGCAATCGGCCAGTTTCTTGGGCGCCGGAGCACCATCGGAATTGGGAATGTCGAACAGCAGCCCGTCGGGGAGAATGCCGGCGGCCTCGGAAAGCCCGAGCGATCCGGCTGTCAGCGCCTCCTGGCTGATGCGTAACGTGCGGAATCCCACCGGGCGGAAGGCCAGATTCTCCAAGTGAAACTGCAGCAGGTTTTCCAGGAAGCGATCTTGTAGCTGGAGATGCTGCGGAGTGAGAATCGTTCCCTTAGCCCAAACCACCGGTTGAAGAGGCTTCACTTGGAAACACCTTACCAGAACTGGGACCGAGCGCCAAGTGATCGGCTGGCCATGACGTTCGTCTCTACCAACGGCCCGCGAGCGACCGAATTGGATCGGCCACCGAATGGAAGCGAGCCAGCAGGATCCGATCGCCGTCTTTCGAAGAAAGCAGCGGCATGATTCCCCGGTCGGAAATCGCTTCAGCGGCTTCGTCCGTCAGCAAACCTTCGGCGCACGGTTGGGATATTGACTCGCCGTCCCGACGATAAACGTACAACGGCAGGCTCGATATTTCCCGGATCGAACCGGCGCGCATGTCCCAGCCGGCGTTTTCGAACGCTTGGGCCAGCAGACAAGCCACCGCCAGGGCCGGACTGCCCCAAAGATAGCGCCCGTGCTCGGGAACCGGCGGCATCTCTTCGAAGGGGAATGTCTCGATTGGCTCGGTTTGCTGCCCATACGGAAGCCGCAACAAAAAGCGCGGCATGACCAGACCGACATACGAAGATTCCGGAAGCTGCCGCAGAGTTTTCCAGAACTCGCTTGCGGCAGCTTCGGGTTTCCATTCCCGCGGCTCGGGAATTCCCGCGAGAGACTCGCAACCCAGAACAGCGGGATCGGCGCCCGCGAGGAAAGGGGCGCCTGCCTGGGCGGCGACCATGGCAATGCGAGCCAGCAACTCCACATCCTCTGGCGTGGGGCCGAACGAGTAGTTCGCCACCAGGAGAGCCCAGGGTTCATCTCCCGCCATTCCCGTGATCGCCTGATGATAGAAGCCCGTTGCGCGCAGGTCCTTAGCGTTGTTGAGATCGTCCGCCAACTCCTGGCGCGAAATATCCAGCAGATAGATTTGTAGATCGGAGTTCGACTCCAGACGCCGGATCAGAAATCGAACGGCGCTCCACGCGGCTTCCAGGGCCTGAAAATCGGGATGATGCAGCACGCGGCGTAGTGTCCCACTGATGCCCTGCTCGAGTTGACCGACCATTTCGTCTTGTCCCTGAGCTTTACCGGGAACGACGTAACCCGCGATGGCCCGATTCACGAATGCCTGCAACTCGTCCGGCTGGCCACCGGGCTCGGAGCCTTCCACGATCCGGTCCAGCAGGCTGCCGCCGATCAATGACCCGACATCAGGGGCGCGATTCGCGGCCGGCATGGCCTTCGGCTTCGGCGCCTCCGTCGGGCGGGAACCGGTCAACTCAGCCGCGGCACCGGCGAATGTCGCCGGATTCTTCAGGCGAGTGCGCAATTCCAAGAGCCGTTCGAATGCCGGAAGCCGTGACAGCAACGCGTCGGGATGAAAGTCATCGAAGGACGAGAACCTCACGGGCATCGTGCGCTGGGAGTCTCCGGGAACCGGAATCCGCAAGGCCGGGCTGCACCTCTTCAATACTTCGTCGAAATTATCCACGTCGACGCCTAGAGCCTTAGCGGCGCGCGGGCTTTCTTTCACGCCACGATTGGAACGCCCGCTAAAATCCCCGAAAACTGCGATCCGGAACGGTCGGCGTTCCACTTCCGAGACCCGCGAGGGAGAAGTCTTAGCTTCAATGTCGATACCAACCGACGAACGTTCCCGCATGAGCCGGATTATGCGCCCTCGCCAAGAGGCCGGTCAAGCGCGATTGCTTTTGATCAGGATTTTCCTTCGAATTCATCGTTGCTGAGAACCGAGGTGTACGCTGAGGGGATGGCCGCTCCACAAAACACTGCATACCCGTGGCATGCTCGGGAACCTCGATTGGGAACCGACGAAGAGTTCACGGGACTGCGGCGACTTCTGGCGGAGTCGGATTATTCGCCCGCTGGCTTGCGCCGCCGCCTGGGAGTGGAAGACTTGGAGAAGTATCCGCCCCAACCTGCCCAAGAACTGATCACTCGCCCATTGCTGGATGCCCTCGACGCGCTGATGCGTCTCTTCTATCACTCGGTGTATGCGCACGAGGCGGATGCGGCACGCGTTCTACCTCCGGGGGCGCTCGAACTGCTCGATTCCCTGGGCCTGCTGGCGCGGGATCCGGACCTCCCCGGCATGATCTACGGCGCTTCGGCCATTCTTCCAGCGTCGGAGATTCTCACTGTCTGCGACCGTGGAAACCACACGCCGGGCGGACAGCAATGTGAACTGCCGCCGGACATCGTGTATCCCGCGATCTTCGATACCACCCGCCGATTTTTGGGAGACCTGCCGGATACGCCGTGCGACGCCATGCTGGATATCGGTACGGGCACCGGAATCGCAGCGCTGCTGGGCGCGCGAAACGCCCGGCATGCATGGGCAAGCGATATCACCGAGCGCTCCGCGCTTTTCGCGGAATTCAACCGGCGGCTGCACGGCGTCGCGAACATGACCGTAGTGGTGGGCGATCTTTTTCAGCCGGTGGAACGACTCACGTTTGACCGGATTGTTATTCACCCGCCCTATGTTCCCGCCAAGCAATCGCGCCTGGTTTTCCGCGATGCCGGCCAGGATGGCGAGCAGATTCTCCGGCGCACCGTCGAGGAATTGCCGCGTTTCCTCCGGCCGGGCGGGCGGTTTTACTCGCGGCAAATGGCCACCGACCGCGAAGGCGAGAGTTTCGAAGACCGCGTGCGCAAATGGCTGGGCTCCTCCGGGGCCGAGTTCGATATCGTGACCGGCGTGCAAAGTATGCAGGCGCCTCCAGAGTTCATCGGGAATCTGATTTTTGCAGGGCGCTTGGAGCTGCAGAACATTGAGGGCCTGATGGAGACATGGAAAGCGACTAAGACTGTCGCGATGGTGTATTCGGCCCTGTTGATCGAGCGCCATTCGGAACAGCATCCGCCCGTGACGCGGCGCGTTCAGACCGGCAAGGGATATACGGGCCGGCATCTCGAAGAGGTGCTCGAATGGGAACAGCAGTGCACTCGTCCCGAAACACTGGAACGGCTGCTGGCTGGAATCCCTTGCCTGGTTCCCGACTGCGAGGTTCACGTCGTCAGCCGCATGCGACCAGGGGGACTCTGTCCGGAGGAGTTTTCCTTCGTCGCACGGAGTCCTTTCCGGGCACGCGCGGGCTGTGATGCGAGCGTGGCTCAGGTTCTGATGACCTGCGATGGCTCGCGGAACTGTCGCGACATGTGGCGCGATGCTCGCGGGGCGGGCTGGATTCCCGAAGCCGTTAGCGAAACGGAGTTCGTGCGGCTGCTCGCATCCTTCGTCGCTGAAGGAATTCTCCTCATTAACGGTCAGAAACAGTACAAATAGTACCGTACCCTAGGAAAGTGCTGGCCGTTTCCGCAATTCGCGGTCAATAATGGAATCGATCTCACGGGAACTTGGTACTGATAACCACGGGCCGACCCGAATCTCTTTCGTGGGTACTACTGGACACAGTAGCGTATAATCCATCGAGGAGCAGGAAGAAACCTGGGAGTTTTAGATCTTCCGGCCTCTGAGTATTTCCGGCGCTGGGAGAATCCCGGCTGCCGTTTGGAACTGGGGGTGTACTGATGGCAAGAGAGAGCACGCAACACAAACTCGATCGGGTCCGTTCGCCACGCGTACAGATTACCTACGACGTAGAAGTGGGCGACGCTATCGAAGTCAAAGAACTACCGTTCGTGATGGGTGTGTTGGGAGATTTCACCGGACAACCCACCGAGCCGCTGGCGCGGTTGAAAGACCGGAAATTCGTCGAAGTAAATCCCGATAATTTCGATACGGTGCTGGAAAGCATGAAGCCGCACCTGGCTTATTCCGTGGAAAACAAGCTGAGCGAGGATCCCAACGCCGGCCAAATCAAAGTCGATTTAAACTTCAAAAGCCTGGATGATTTTTCTCCGGACGCCGTGGCGCGCCAGGTGGGGCCGCTGAAAGAATTGCTCGATCTGCGAGGGCGGCTGAGCGATCTGCGCGGCAGCCTGCAAGGCAATGACAAGCTGGAAGAATTGCTGCGCGAAAGCGTAAGCGACAAGGATAAACTGGCGAAGCTGAAGCAAGAGATCGGCGGCAAGGGGGACTCCAATGAGTGATCCGCAACAAGCCACGGCAGCGGGCAAAACCACGCAAACCACGGAGATCAGCCTGCTCGATCAGATCGTAGAGCAGGGCCGCCTGGCCCGCGACCCCGCGGGAAAAGAGCGCGGCAAGAACCTGGTAAAGGAGTTCGTCGCGCAGGTGCTCGAGGGATCCATGACGGTGTCGAAAGATGCCGAGGCCATGATCACCGCGCGCATCGCTCAGATCGATCACCTGGTTTCCCTTCAGCTCAATGAGGTAATGCACCATCCCTCCTTTCAGCAACTGGAAGGAAGCTGGCGCGGTCTGAGATACCTTCTCGACCACAGCGAAACCAGCGCCATGATGAAGATCAAGGTGCTGAACGTTGGGAAGAAGGAGTTACTGCGCGACCTGCAGCGCGCACCCGAATTCGACCAGAGCGCCCTGTTCAAGAAGGTGTACGAGGAAGAATACGGCGTGTTCGGCGGCGCTCCGTTCGGCGCCCTGCTGGGCAATTACGAATTCGGCAAAGGTCCGGAAGATATCGAACTGCTGGAGAAGATCTCCAATGTGGCATCGGCGGCGCACGCTCCGTTCCTTACCGGGACAGCGCCCGACATGATGAACATGGACTCTTTCACCAGCATCGATGCTCCCCGCGACATGGGGAAGATCTTCGACACCACCGAATACGCGAAGTGGAAGAGCTTCCGTCAAACCGAAGACTCGCGGTACGTGGGACTCTGTCTGCCCCACATCCTCATGCGTCTTCCCTACGGCAAGAACGGCGCCACGATCGAGGCGTTCAACTACGAAGAATCAGTCGACGGAACCGACCACTCCAAGTACCTGTGGGGCAACGCCGCATGGGCACTCGGTGCGCGACTGACCGGCGCATTTTCGAAGTACGGCTGGTGCGCTGCGATCCGCGGCGTGGAAGGCGGCGGTCTGGTAGAAGGCCTGCCTACTCATAATTTCACGACCGACTCGGGCGACGTGGCCCTGAAGTGCCCCACCGAAGCACCCATTACGGACCGCAGGGAGAAGGAATTGGCGGACCTCGGCTTCGTTCCGCTGGTTCATTGCAAGGGCACCGATTACGCCGCATTCTTCAGCGTGCAATCCGCGCAGAAGCAAAAAGTCTATGACCAGGATGCGGCCAACGCCAATGCTCGCCTCTCGACGCAACTGCCGTATATCCTGGCAATTTCCAGGTTCGCGCACTATTTGAAAGCCATGATGCGCGACAAGGTGGGCAGCTTCATGTCGCGGCGGGAATGCGAAACGTTCCTCAATACGTGGATTCTGCAGTACGTGGTAGGGAACGATGAAGTGGCCGCCGAAGTCAAAGCCAAACGGCCGCTACGCGACGCCAAAATCGAGGTGGTGGAGGTTCCGGGAAAACCGGGCGCTTACCGCGCGGTGGCATTCCTGAAACCGCACTTCCAACTCGACGAGCTTTCGATTTCGCTGCGCCTGGTCGCAGATCTCCCGCAGGGCGCGAAGTAAAGTCCTGCTGGAGGTAGCATCCACGGAGCACAGAGGAGCCGGCGGCGAGAGAAGGCGCCGCCGGTCAGTCAATCACAACCGCACACAATGGAGGAACATGCATGGCGTATGATGCCTTTTTAAAATTCGAGACCCCAAGCGTCGACGGAGAGTCGACTGATGACAAGCATAAGGGCGAGATCGAAATCTCCTCATTCAGTTGGGGAGTCGTGCACGCGCAAACAGTAGGATCGGCAACCGGCGGCGGCGGCTCGGGGCGTGCATCGCTGCAGGATATCCATTTCACCAAAGACGTCGACAAAGCCAGCGCCGTGCTGTTTCAGCACTGTGCAGTTGGTACTCACTTTGATAAAGTGACGCTCAGCGTGCGGAAGGCTGGCGGCAGCCAGATGGAGTACCTGAAATACGTGATGAACACGGTGTTCGTCTCGTCGTACCAGATCGGCAGCGCACACGGCCAGGAGAAGGCCTCCGAGCAGTTCTCTTTGGCATACGGTAAAGTTGCCTTCGACTACACGCCGCAAAAGCCGGATGGTAGCCCCGGGGCTTCGGTCCACGGCGGGTGGGACGCACTTTCGAACAAGAAGTTTTGAGCGCTCTGGGCGCGCGGTTCCGTGTTGCCGGCCGGGGCACGGGATCGCGCGAATGGGCGTAGGGTACCTTCATGACAGCCGCAGAATTATATCGCGACGGCAAGCTGGAAGCGGCCATCCAAGCTTTGAGCGCCGAATTGCGCGACAATCCCGCCGATCCCAAGCGGCGGACATTTCTCTTTGAATTGCTGTGCTTCGCCGGAGAATACGACCGGGCCGAGAAGCACCTGGATGTCTTGGCGGGCGCCAGCATGGACGCGGCGACCGGCGCGCTGATGTATCGCGCGGCACTGGCGGGCGAGCGCACCCGCAATGAACTGTTCGCGAAGAAGAACTATCCTTCCACTCCCGCGGAGCCGGTTCGTGGCACACTGAACGGCTCTCCCTTCGAGTCGTTGGAGGACGCGGATCCGCGCATCGGGCCGCGGCTCGAAATTTACGCCGCGGGCGATTATATGTGGCTGCCGCTGGCACACATCGCCTCCATCGACTTGCAGGCGCCCAAGCGTCTGCGCGATTTACTTTGGGCGCCCGCGAAAGTATGCACGGGGGCCGAGTTCCGCTCCATGGAACTCGGCGAGGTTCTGGTGCCGGCACTCTCTCCGTTCACTTTCCGCCACTCCGATAACGCAGTTCGCCTCGGTCGTGCCACGGTGTGGGAAGATCAGGAAGGCAGCCCTGTTCCGTTCGGGCAGAAGATGCTTCTCGTTGACGGCGAGGAGTTCCCTCTATTGGAGTTGCGCCGGCTGGAGATCGCGGGAACGGACGAGGCGTCGCAAACCCATGCCTCTGCGCAATGATCTCCTGAATCCGGTTTCGCCCGATCAACCTGCCGGCGAGAATCTTCGTTACGCACCGGTCTACGACAAAATCAAGGAAGCACGCCGGGAGGATGAAGACGCGCCTCAAGGCGATTGGAAATTTGAGCGCAAGCAGGCCGACTGGCCCGTCACGATCAAGCTGATTTCCGACACGCTGGCAACCAAGACTAAAGACCTGCAACTGGCGGTCTGGCTGGCCGAAGCGGTGCTTCGCAAGGAAGGAATCGCAACCTTCCGCGAGGCAATCGATCTCATCCGAGGTCTCATTGAGACTTTCTGGGACGGGCTCTACCCGGAACTGGAGGACGGCGACGCGGAATTCCGCGCTGCCCCGCTCCAATGGCTCGGGGACCGTCTGGAGTTGGCGGTGAAGCGAACTGCCCTTACGAAAGGGCGGCTGGATTCCCTGCAGTATGAGGAAGCCAGAAGAGTCGGCAGCGAAGCTGACGCCGACACTTCCGACAAGGTACAGGCGCGGCAACAGGCAATTCAGGAAGGCAAAATCACTCTCGAGGTGTGGGAGAAGGATTTCGACGGCACACCCAAGCAATTTTATGTAGACCTGGAAGCTACCTTCGACGGAACTCTGGAATCCGTTTCCTCCCTCTCGCAGCTTTGCGATGAGAAATTCGGCGATGTGAGCCCGTCCTTCCGGACTCTTCAGAACGCGCTTGAAGCCACGCGGCATACCGTCCATATGCTCCTTCAGAAAAAGCGCGAAAAGGAGCCGGACGCACCCGCCGCCGAGGAAACTGCGGCGGAAGAGCCCGCGCTGGAAGAGACCCCGGCGGCCGGCGAGGTCGAGGCAGCGGCTGCGGGGACCGCCGCCGTTCGCGCTCCCGTCCGAAAAGCCGGCGCTCTCGCCGCTGAACCAGTGGACCGCGCTGACGCTATCTCGCGAGTCGTTTCCGCGGCAAAATTCCTCCGTCAGGAGAATCCGTACGATCCGGCGCCCTACCTCATGCTGCGAGGGTTGCGCTGGGGCGAAATTCGCGCGGCGGGTTCGACTATCGACCAGACGCAGTTGGCGGCGCCTCCGGGTGAGCTCCGGCAAAACCTAAAGAAGGCTTCGCTCGAAGCCAATTGGACCGAAGTTTTGGAATTAGCCGAAACCGCCATGGGCATGGATTGTGGGCGCGGTTGGCTGGATCTTCAGCGCTACGTAGGGCGGGCTTGTTACGAACTAGGCAGCTACTACGAGCCGATTCGGGCCTCGGTAGCGGGGGCGTTGCGCTCGCTGCTGACGGACTATCCGGATTTGCCGTCCATGACCATGATGGATGACACGCCGACGGCCAACGCGGAAACCCAGACTTGGATCGGGGAGAATGCATCGCCGGCTGCGGCTGCGCCGGCTGCGGTTGAGCAGTATCAGGCTCCGGCATATTACGAGCAGCCTGCGGCAGAAAGCACAGCCGCCGAGCCGCTGCCGCCCGATCCATTCGATCTAGCGATGCAGGCGGCACGGCAAGGGCGGCCGCAAGAGGGAATGGAACTGCTCATGCGGGAGATGGGCCAGGAACGCAGCGGCCGGGCGCGATTCCACCGCAAGGTACAACTCGCGCAATTGTGTACCAGCACCGGGCATGACGACATCGCGTTCCCGATTCTGCAGGAACTGGCGTCCGAGATCGAACGGCGCAAACTCGACGACTGGGAAGCCTCCGAAATGGTGGCACAGCCCCTCGCTCTGCTGTACTCGTGCCTGGGAAAAGCCGGCGGCACGCCCGAGGAACGGCAGAAGCTTTACTCCTGGATTTGCCGGCTCGACCCGCTGGCCGCCATGAGGGTCGCGAAGTAGGTTATGGCGCGCTGGCAGCCGGAAGAGGTTGTTACCCAATCGCTGATCGAGAGGCTGATCGACTACGAGCCAAAGGCCGCCAGCGATCCGCAGGCTAGCCGCTCGCAATCCCTCCGGCAGCTCAAAGCGTCGCTGCGCCGCGACCTTGAGTGGCTGCTGAACACGCGCCGCACGCCGGAACCGGCCGGCGATGAATACGCGGAATTGAAACGTTCGTTGTTTAACTACGGCGTGCCCGACGTGAGCACGCTGAGTTGGGAGTCCCACACCGACCGTTCCAAACTGGCGCGAGTTCTGGAGCAGGCGCTCGTGGTCTTTGAGCCGCGCATCGACAGAGTGAAGGTCACTCCGCTCGAAGGGAGTTCTGCTTACAGACACGTGCTCCGGTTCCAGATTGAAGGACTTCTGATGATCGACCCGGCGCCGGAGGTCATCTCGTTCGACACGACCTTGCAGTTGACGAGCGGCGAATACGAAGTGAAGGGAGACCCCAGTGCGGGATGAACTCCTGCTTCACTACGAGCGTGAGCTAACATTCCTCCGGCACATGGGCGCGGAGTTCGCGGCCAAGTATCCGAAGATTGCCTCGCGCCTGGTGCTCGAGGCCGATAAGTGCGAGGATCCCCATGTCGAGCGGCTGCTGGAAGCATTCGCCTTCCTGGCGGCGCGCGTGCATCTCAAAATCGAGGACGAATTTCCCGAGATCACCGAGGCGATGCTGGGCGTACTTTACCCGCATTACCTGCGGCCGATTCCCTCGATGTCCGTGGCGCAGTTTCACATGGACCCCGACCAGGCGCCGCCTCCCGAGGGCCTCAAACTGCCGCGCGGGGCGGTACTGCAATCTCGGCCCGTGAATGGAGTTCCGTGCAAGTTCCGCACCTGCTTCGACGTCACGTTCTTGCCAGTGGAGGTAGCCGAAGCGGAGTGGACCACACCGGATCGCCTGAAACCTCCGCTGAAGAGTTCCAGCGCTGCCGGAGCGATTCGCATTCTTTTGCGTTGCCAGGGTGACTCCTCGTTCGAAAAGGTTAAGCTTTCTTCCCTCCGTTTCTACCTGAGCGGCGAAAGCGCCATGGTGCACTCGCTCTATGAGTTGCTGGATAACAACTCCATGCAAATCCTGATCCGCGAGCCGGGACCCAAACCGAAAACTCAGCCTGTGATTCTAGGGCCGGACGACTTGCGGCCGGTCGGTTTCGAGGAGGACGAGGGCGCCGTTCCCTACCCTCGCCGATCGTTTCTGGGCTACCGCCTGCTGCAGGAGTACTTCGCCTTCCCGCAGAAATTCTTCTTCTTCGAATTGAAGGGCCTCGACCGGCTGCGGACGCAGGCGTTCGGTAAAGAGGTGGAGATCGTGATCCTGATCTCGCCATTCGAGCGCGCTGACCGGCGGCAGATGTTGGAACTGGGTATCTCCGAAAAGACGTTCCGGCTGGGCTGCACGCCCATCATCAACCTGTTCCCGCAAACGGCGGAGCCGATCCTGCTTAGCCACGCCAAATTCGAGTACCCGGTGGTACCCGACGTGAGCCGGCGCGCGGCGTTGGAAGTTTTCGAAATTTCCGAAGTGGTGAGCGCCAACCCGCAAACCGGCGACGTGCAAAAGTTCGAACCCTTCTACTCTTACCGGCACGGGGTCACGCGCAACAAAGTGCAAGCGTTTTGGCACGCGATCCGCCGTTCGGGATTCGGCGACGATCAAAGCACCGAGATGTACGTCTCGCTGGTCGATCTCTCCTCCAAGCCGGTGCGCCCGAATGCGGAAGCGCTCACAGTACGGACGATCTGCACCAACCGTGATCTGCCTTCGCGCCTACCATTCGGCAACGAGAACGGCGATTTCGAACTGGAAAGTCCTCTGCCGGTGAAGCGTATTGTCGCCTTGATCAAGCCGACCGATACCCTTCGCCCCCCCGTTGGCAAGGACTCGCAATGGCGGCTCATTTCCCAGCTCTCGCTGAACTATCTTTCGATCGTCTCCGAAGGCCGTGAGGCTCTGCAGGAGATTTTGCGGCTCTACAACTTCTCGGGATCTACTTATTCGCACCGGCAAATCGAAGGCTTGACCGCGCTCACGAGCCGGCGCCACTTCGCGCGCGTCGTGTCGGACGACGGTGTCGCTTTCGCGCGCGGCACGCAGGTGGAAATGGAGTTCGACGAAGAACAATTCGTGGGTGGAGGCGTTTATCTGTTCGCCGCGGTGCTGGAACGTTTTCTGGGGCTGTATGTTTCGATGAACAGCTTCAGCCAGTTGCGCGCGCGGACCAGTCAAAGAAAGGAGATTCTGAAACAGTGGCCACCGCGGGCCGGTCAGAAGATCCTGCTGTAAGCGACGCTACGGTCGACGCCGAGGCCGGCGACGACCGCTGGCCAATCGCGGAAACGCTCGACCGCGAACCCTATACGTTCGCCTTTTTCCAAGCCGTGCGCCTGCTGGCACGTATGTCGGGCCGCGAATTGGTCGGACGGTACACCAACCCGGAGGACGAAGTTCTGCGGTTCGGTGTTTCGGAGTCCGTAGCTTTTCCGGCCAGCGAAATCCAGTCATTCGACCGCAGCGCCGAAGGGCCCGCCCGCATGCAGGTGAACTTCATGGGCCTCACCGGACCTTTGGGCGTTTTACCTCTGCCCTACAGCGCCCTGATCCAGGAACGGCTGCGCGCGCGCGATCACTCGATGCGCGACTTCCTGGATATCTTCAACCACCGCATGATCTCGCTTTTCTATGGGGCGTGGGAGAAGTACCGCTTCGAAATTCCGTACGAGCGCGGCGAGAAGGACCGTTTTTCCCAGCATCTGCTCGCGCTGCTGGGACTCGGCACTCCGGGGCTGCAGGACCGGCAGGATGTCCCGGATGATTCGCTGCTGTTTTATAGCGGCCTGCTCGCAGCCCACGCACGTTCCGCGGCGGGGATGCGGCAACTGCTTTCCGACTTCTTTGATGTGCCGGTAGAAATCGAGCAGTTTGTTGGCGCCTGGTATCCGGTGGAAGACGAAGCCCAGTGCTCGCTAGGCGTGTCGGAGACCATGTCGGAACAACTCGGATTGGGCGCTATCGTAGGGGACGAGGTGTGGGACCAGCAGTCGCGTGTTCGCATCAGGCTAGGGCCGCTGAAGCTGGAACAATACCGCGATTTCCTTCCCGGGGGAGAAGCTTACCGGCATTTGAAGGCACTCACGAAATTCTGTGCCGGCGGCGAGTTCGATGTCGAGGCGCAATTGGTGCTGCGGCGTGACGAGACGCCCGCCTGTGGTCTGAACGGCGGCGTGCAATTAGGCTGGACCTCCTGGTCGCATGAGGGCGCCATGGAGAGGGATCCGGGTGAAACCATTCTAGAGCTGTAGCGCAGACGATAGGGGGATTCATGTTCGAGCAGACCAACCGGCCGATGAAGCTGACCACGCCTCTAGGGAAGGATAAGCTCATCATCTCCGGGTTGCGCGGGCGCGAGGCGCTATCCGAGCTTTTCTGCTTTGAGTTCGACGCCCTATGGGAAGACAGCGACCCGTTGCAGTTCGACAAACTGCTCGGCCAAAAGGTTACGGTCGAGATCACAACGTACAATCAGGACGAGCAACACCAGCGCTTTATCAACGGCATCGTCAGCCGCATCAGTCAGGGCGACCGTTCCCTGGACTCCTACACTCAATACACTCTGGAAGTCGTACCGACGTTGTGGCTTCTCACGCGCAGGACGCAAAGCCGCATCTTTCAGCAACAGACCGTGCCCGACATTCTCAAGAAGGTCCTGGAGGGAATTGACACGTCTTATGAAATCCAGGGAACCTTCGAGCCGCGTGAGTTCGCGGTTCAATACCGCGAAACGGACTTCGATTTCGCCAGCCGCCTCATGCAAGAAGAGGGAATTTATTACTTCTTCAAACACACAAATGGCAGCCACCAGATGATACTGGGGAATACGCCGCAAACGCATAAGGACGTCCCTTTCTCCTCTACTGCCGTGGCTGAGGCGTGGGAAGGAGCAGTGGCCCCCGACAATCGTGTGACCGAGTGGACCAAGGCCCAGGAGATCCGTTCAGGGAAAGTTACGCTGTGGGATTACACTTTCGAAATGCCCGACAAGCATCTCGAAGCCGAAAAGCAAATTCAGGACTCGGTGACGGTAGGCACAAAAACTCACAAACTGAAACTGCCTGCCACAGACAAACTGGAGTTGTACGACTATCCCGGCGCGTACGCGCAACGCTTCGACGGAATCGACAAAGGCGGTTCTCCACAACCTGCCCGTCTCCAGAAGATCTTTGAGGACAACACCAGGACCGCGGGAATCCGCATGCAAGAGGAAGCCGCGGAAGCGGTGTGGATAGAGGGGACGAGCGTCATCTCATCGTTCAGCGCCGGATTCACGTTCGACTTGGACAAGCACTTCTCAGATAACGGCTCGTACCTGCTCACCACCGTAACGCATAGCGTCACCCAGCCGCTCGCAGTCGAGCAAACGGACGAGGCGTTCGAGTACGAGAACGAATTCGAGTGTATCCCCATCGCACTACCTTACCGGCCCGCGAGAATGACGCCCAAGCCATTCGTCCACGGCGTCCAGACCGCGGTAGTCGTGGGCCCCTCAGGCGAAGAGATTTTCACAGACAAATACGGTCGCGTGAAAGTTCAGTTCCCTTGGGACCGGGAGGGCAAGAAGGACGCGAACAGCTCGTGCTGGGTTCGGGTCGGCACCTCCTGGGCCGGGAAGCAATGGGGCGCCATCCATATCCCGCGCATCGGGCAGGAAGTGATCGTCGACTTCATCGAGGGAGATCCCGACCGGCCGATCATCGTGGGCAGCGTTTATAACGCGGAAACGATGCCACCGTATACTTTGCCCGATAACAAGACGCAAAGCGGGATTAAGTCACGCAGCTCGCTCCAGGGTGGAGCAGCCAACTTCAACGAGATCCGCTTCGAAGATAAGAAGGGCAGCGAAGAGATTCACATTCAAGCCGAAAAAGATCTGACGACTGAGGTGGAGAACGATGAAACCCATTCCGTCCTCCACGACCGAATTACCACCATCAAGAACGACGAAACGCAGACCATCAAGGAAGGCAATGAGACCTTAACTCTCGAACAGGGCAACCAGTCCCTGACGATCAAGCAAGGGAATCAGAGTCTGGAAATCTCGATGGGGAACCAGACGAACGCCATCAAGATGGGGAACCAGAGCACCAAACTGGACCTTGGTAAAAGCGAGACCGAGGCAATGCAGTCGATTGAGCTGAAAGTGGGTCAGAGCAGCGTCAAGCTCGATCAAATGGGCGTCACGATCAAGGGAATGATGATCACGATCGAGGGACAGATCCAGGTTCAGGTGAAGGGCGTAATCACGCAAATCAACGGCACCGCTATGATCCAGGCGCAGGGCGGCTTGGTGATGATTAACTGATGATGAGCGCGGAAAATCCAGCGCATCGGCCGGGACAATCGGCCGCCGCGATCTGCCAGGTAGCCGAAATTGCCGGCGCGGCTCGGGAGTTACTGAAGCCGGGCGCGTCCCCGCGGCAATATGTGGACTTGCTGATCGAAAAAGAGGAATTTCCGGACGCTGTGCGCTTCCTGGCGCATGCACTGCCGAAACGCGAGGCCGTGTGGTGGGCGTGGGTCTGTGCGAGACGGGCGGCCGGGGACAATCCGCCGGCGCCCATCAAGGATTCTTTGGCGGCAACCGAAAAATGGATCGCCCAGCCAACCGAAGAGAACCGCCGGAACGCAATGAAGGCGGCTGAAGTAGCGCAATTGAGCACTCCCGCAGGCTGCGCTGGACTCGGAGCATTCTTTAGTGGCGGAAGTTTATCGCCGCCGGATGCCCCGCCCAATCCGCCGGGCGAATTCCTGACGGCCAAAGCCGTGGCGGGCGCAGTGATCATGGCCGTCGTTTCCAAGGAACCCGAGAAGGCCCCCGAGAAATATCGATCGTTCCTTGCTCAGGCGATCGAAGTGACACAGAAGATCCGGCTGTGGGAGACGTAAAGGAGCGCAAGAATGGGATTCCCCGCGTCGCGTATTACCGACATGCATGTCTGCCCGATGGTGACAGGAATCGTCCCGCACGTTGGCGGACCAATTCTGCCTCCTGGAGCGGTGACGGTGTTAATTGGAGGGTTGCCTGCGGCACGCGTCGGGGATATGGCAGTTTGCGTCGGTCCGCCCGACGTGATTGCGTTGGGTTCGTTCACCGTCCTCACCATGGGGCAACCGCAAGCGCGGATCATGGATATGACCGCGCACGGGGGCATGATCATTCTCGGACAGCCGAACGTGCTAGTCGGCCCGTGATGGTGGTTGCGATTCCGTTACCGCGGGCGGCTCTGTAGCTTGTGATAGCCCAACTGGCGCCGCGCTTCCGTCAGAGTTAAGCCTTCCTGAACCGCGCGGCGGATTTTCTCTTCGGTGGCATCGATCTCTTCCGCCACGTCCAGCACTTGGTCTTCGTGTGCGCGTGGAATTGCCAGCACGCCATCAGCATCGCCGCGAAGCAGATCGCCCTGCTGCACGCGGGCATCCCCGATGTTCACGGTGCCGCCCATGGCTTCCACTTGAACGCGATCCTTGCCGGTCCGCATGGAATAGCTGCGACTGAAGATCGGATACACCAGTTCCCGGGAAAGATGGGTATCGCGGCAGGCGCCATCAATCACAGTCCCGCTAACACCGAGGCGATGGGCACACATCGTGAGGATGTCGCCCCAAACCGTCGCGTTTTCGCGTCCTCCGTTGTCCAGAACCACGACATCGCCCGGTGCGACGTCATCGATGTAGTCGCCTACTGTACCCGGCGGCGTTCCGGCCGGGCCATACAGAATCGTAAACGCGCGACCCGTGAGGCGAAACCGGGGATCGAGCGGCTTGATATTGAGGCACTGCCCCGCAATCCCCAACCGATCGAGAGCGTCGCTAATAGCGGTGGTGTCCAGACGGGAAGCGCGTTGTGTGTTTTTGTCGTCGGCCATTTCGTTATTTCTTCAGCATCTGCTCGTAGTTCGCTCCCATCACCTGGCTGATGGGCTGGCCTTCATAGAGTGACGCGGCCATGGCTTGCTCGCGAGCGACGATCGCTTCGGCGGCGTCCAGAACACGGCCAATCTCCGCCTTCGCGATGAACGCCACGGCGCTTCCATCGGCCACCACGTAATCGCCGGCCGAAACCGTAACGTCACCGACCTGAATGGGCTCGTTGGTAGCGACTTCCATGATCCGCCCTCGCGCAGTGCGCGCCGTGTGGTCGCGCGCGAAGACCGGAAACTCCAGTTGCCGGCTCTCGTCGATATCGCGTGCCGGGCCATCGATGATCACGCCGGCCACCCCGCGCATCTTGGCGCCAAGCGACAGGTTGCCTCCCCAGGATGCGGCATCCAGCCCGGTCCGCTGCTCCACCACGATCACGTTGCCCGGGGAAGCGGCTTCGATTGCGGCGGTGCAGAGATGACGGTGTGTTGGCGGGCGTCCTTCGGCACGATCCAGCTTCACCGTGAGCACCTGACCCCAGATGCGACGGTCGGTCGAGAAACGATGGATACCACTGACGGCCGCGGGAAGCCCGAGTTTGTCCAGTGCATCCGAGATCGCACAGGCGTCTACGCGGCTGAGTCGCGCGAGCGTTTCGTCCATCAACGCTCCGGCCGCCATCGGGAGAAACGCCGTTCCAGGCGCTCGGCCAGCCAGGTGAGCACAATGCCGGCGAAGGCGATCAGAAGTACCCCGACGAACAAGGTGTCGGTCTGGAACATCTGGCCGCCATAGGCCACCATGAAGCCGATCCCCTCGCTACCACCAAACATCTCTCCCACCACGACGCCAATCAGTCCCAACGCAACGCCTTGCCGCAGCCCCGTGAGGATGAACGGCACGGAGCCGGGAATCGTGACGGTAGTAAAGATTTGCCAGTCGGAGGCGCAGAAGGCGCGCGCGGCGCGCAGCAAGTCGCGGTCGATGTTCTTCACGCCAGCTACGGTGTTCACCAGGATCGGAAAGAAAGCCGAGAGAAAGACGATGAATACCTTGGACCACATCCCGATGCCGAACCAGATGATGATGAGCGGGATCATGGCGATTCGCGGCGTGGCGTATAAGGCGTTGAGGAACGGATCGGCAACGAGGCGGACGGTCCGATACCATCCGATGATCACTCCGACGATCACGCCGGTAACGGCTGCCAGCGCGAAGCCCAAAAGAAAATTACGCCCGCTATAGCTCAGATCCGCAAGAAGCGTTCCGTGCAGCAGACCCTCTTTGAACTGCTTTGCAATGGCAGAAGGGCCGCTGAAGAACAGAGGTGAGATCTTGCCGGCCGACCAGAAAAGCTGCCAGACAGCCAGCACCAGAAGCACCGACCCACCACCCAGAATGAGAGACTCGTTCCGTTGGTAGAAGGTTTTTTGCGGCCGGCCGAGTCCGGCTGCGGAGACCTCTGGCTCGGCCGTTTCCGGCTTAGCCGCGACTGGTCCTGCATCGCTCGGCGAGATGTCACGCCGCATTGGACTCATGCCCATTAGCCTTAATTCTCCGCCATCACGATGCCCAGGCGCTGAGCCTCTTCCTCAATCAATTGCCAGATCGCGTCCTCGATTTCCAAAAACCGCGGATCGCGTTTCAACTGCAGCGTGCGCGGGCGATTGAACGGAATTTCGAAAACATCCTTCACCCGTCCGGGGCGCGCGCTCATTACCGCCACCCGGTCGGCTAGATAGATCGCCTCATTGATCTGGTGGGTAATGAACAGAACAGTCTTTCGCGCCTTGGCCCAGATCTTCAGCAGTTCGGCCTGCATGAACTCACGCGTCTGCGCGTCCAGCGCTGCGAACGGCTCATCCATCAGTAACACTACCGGGTCGGAGGCGAGCGCGCGCGCCAGATTCACGCGCTGCTGCATACCTCCTGAGAGTTCCGAAGGGTAATGCCGCTCGAAGCCGCCGAGACCGACGAGTTTAAGAAAGTGTTCGGTCCGCTCCTGCATCGTCGCTTTATCGAAGCGGCGCTGCATTTCCATCCCGTAACGCACGTTGCCCGCGATGGTTCGCCATGGCAACAGACTGGAATGCTGAAACACGACGGAACGATCGATACCGGGGCCCGCGACACGTTTTCCGTCGATCGAAACGTTCCCCTGCTCATAAGGCAAGAGACCGGCAACGATGTTGAGCAGCGATGTCTTGCCGCAGCCGCTCGGCCCCACAATCGCCATAAACTCGCCGTCAGCAATGGACAGGTTTACGTCGGAAAGCGCCAACACTTCCCGATCCTCGCGTTCCAGCCAGTATTGCTTCGAGAGGTGCTCAATGGACAGCTTCTGCATTTCGAACAGGCCGGTTTACGACGTGGCGGTCTTGGACTCCTTGGCGCCCGCATCGATCTTGAAAAGCTTCTTGGCGTTGCCCTCGAAGATCAGGCTTTTGTCGGCCGCGCTGAGCCAATCGAACGCTTCGATCAGATGACGCGTCTCGTCCAGCCACTTCCCGGTCTTCGGATCTTTGACAGTTCCGACGCCCGGCCGCTCGGTGCCGAAGAGGCAGCGATCCGCGCCGACGGTTTTGATCAACAGGGCCAGGGAATCCGCGGAGTACAGGACGGTGTCGTAATAGATGTTCCGCAGGCAATCGGAAAAGCGCGGGCCCTTGCGGCGCAGGGAACCAGCCTCCCAACGGGCCCATTGATACGGCACCGCGCCGCCGCCGTGCGAAACGATGATCTTGAGCTTCGGAAAATCGGTGAACACGGTGGAATTCAGCAGCGACACGACCGCGATGGTCTCTTCGTTGATGAAATGCGTAGAGTAGCTGAGCCTCTCGGACTTACACCCCATGGAGTGAATGTGGCCCGGAATATCCAGCTCCACCATCTTTTCGTATAGCGGATACCAGTAGCGGTCGCCCAGCGCGGGCGTCTCCACGCCGCTGCACTCACCGGGATCGGGATTGAGCAGCAGGCCCACGAAGCCGTCTTCCTTCACGCATTTTTCGAGATAGGGCAGGACCGTCTGGACAGGGATGCCTGGCGTTAATGGCACCGCGCACACGCCCCGAAAGACGTTGGGGAGCAACTTGCATTGGCGGGCAATAATGCCGTTGGTCTCTTCGGTAAACCAGGTAACCAGCTTCGGATGCTCGCTGGACATCATCTGATACGGCCGCGGCGAGATGATCTGCATGTCGGTTCCCGCCTCTTTGAGTTGCTGCAAGTGTGAAGAGCCGCCAAACACCGGCTTGTTCAACGCGGCCAGAATGTCTTCATCCGTCGCGCCCGCGCTGCCGCGTCCGTGACCGCCCCGGTGCGCCGTAATTTGGGCTTTGTAGACGTAAAGGCTATCGGGCGCCGTAACGTGGGCATGCGAGTCAATGACCATTCCTGCCTCCTGTGGTTGCGAACAAGGTCGGTGAAGCTAGGGGTGATTCTATCACGGCGAGTGATGCGGGAATGAAGGATCCGGTGATACTCGATCCGCGCCATTAGCTCGCGCGCGATAATCGAAGCGCATGGCCACTCTCGGATTAATTGAATACAAGGATGCCGGTCCTGAAGTACGCGCGGTCTATGACGACATCATGGCCACCCGGCAAACCGACTGGATCAACAACTTCTGGAAAGCGCTGGCGCACAATCCCGCCACATTGCGACGAACCTGGGAGAGCGTGAAAGAAATTATGAAGCCGGGCGCGCTCGACGCGGTCACGAAGGAGATGATCTACCTCGCCGTCAGCGCCAGTAACCAATGCGGATACTGCATCGCGTCGCACACCGCGGGCGCTCGCAAAGCGGGCATGACGAATGAAATGCTGGCGGAACTGATGGCCGTGGTTGGAATGGCGAACGAGACCAATCGGCTGGCGTCCGGCTACCAGGTCGAAATCGACGATCGCTTCCGTTCATAACACCAGACGCAGGTATATCGTATCTCCCTCGCGACGCGTCTCCTCGAAACCGATTCGGCGGTACATTTCGAGAGCCTTGTCCATCACAGGAAGCGAGTCTCCCACCAATTCCCGGTAACCGGCGGCGAGTGCTTCGGCGATGATCCAGTCCAGCAGGGTGCGGCCCAGTCCGCGGCCTCGAAACGCCGGCCGGACAAACAGCCGCTTGGCTTCACCACGCTTCGCGTCGAAACGTCTCAATGCCACGCACCCGGCGGGCTCTCCATCGAGCAGAGCCAGGGCGAGCCGGCCATCGGGAGGCGTATAGGCCCCAGGAAGAGTGGCGAGTTCCTCGGTGAAATTCTGGAAGCAGGGAGTGAAGCCGAATTCCGCCCAGTATTCCTCGAAGAGCCGGCGAACCTGTTCCAAGCGCGGCCCCGTTATCGCCAGCACGATCTCCACACTTAATTGTGTGCCGATTGCATAGGAACCAAGAAGACGTACGAGTCTCCCATGGTCCCGTGGCACGTAAAAAAGGCGAAGCCGCTTCCACTCGGGTTGAGGAAAGGAATTTGAGAGGGCAGGCGCACATCCACTTGGTAGATCCCGATCATCCCGGGCGCCATTCCGGCAAAGAGAATGTTGGCCGGTTGGTCCGAGCCGAAATCGCATGCCGGCGCTTGTGCCGGCGACAGCCTGTCTAATGGCGCCGCGACACCGCTGGGGAGCGGAGGCGTGGTCTGGCCTAGTCCCGTGAAGTACGCATGCATCACCTCGCCCGGCACGGCTGGCTTCTGAGTATTAATCAACGCCGAGAAATCCGCATGTGCGATGACAGGCTCATCAATCACCGTCAGCAGCGGGAGCGGCACATAGGGCACGATCTGCAAATCCAGCTCTGCCTGCTCAAACCTGGAGTCATTCGGGACGAGGCTGACGCGTGCTGTTCCCGTCTGCGCCTCGAACGGGATCTGGATCTGGATCTCCGTAGGAGTCACGCGAGCGACTCGGGCGGGAGTGCTCCCGAGGATCACGCCCAGCCCGCCGTCGACACCCGGGACGTATTCCGGTAGAGGCGTATGCGGCACGAAACTAGTAGAACTCAACCCGCTCCCGTCAATCCAGTTTAGTGAGCCAGGTACCGGAGCCCCGGAAACCTGCGTGATGAACGGCGTGCGCGCGACCAGTTCACTCGCATCACCGGACGCAGTATTCACGCGCACGATCCGCCCCATGTCCGTGGCCTCCCAGATCGTCCTTCCGTCGCCGGAGATCACCGCTTCGCGCACGGAATCCGACGACGCCGGCAACTTCCTCTCCGCTTTCGCAGCGAGATCATAAAGCACCACCTGGCCGCCGCGAAGAAATGACACGAGCCGGCCATCATCTGAGATCGAGGCGTCGCCGTCTCCGGGCAGATCCGTCTCCGCCCCGGACTGCACATCGTAGAGGATTATGCCGTTCCCGCCCTCCACCGCGATCGTCGCCGCATTGTCACTCAACACCACACGCCCGCGGCTCGTCAGCGGCAGAGGATGCGTTCCCGCGGGACTCCAAAGCTGCAGCGCTCCGTCGATCGACGTGAGCACTGTCGCGCCGCTACCGATGGGCCGGCCCTCCAGAATTTGGCCTGGCACTGGAATCCGCCGGTTCGTCGAGAGATCAACCAGTTGCGGCAGCGGATCGCTCGGAAACGGGATCCCGGTCGATCCGTAACGCAGCGCGAAGCGCCCATCCCGGCTCAGCCGCACGCGGCCGGAGAATTTCGTGTCCCCACCCGCCAGAACATGACCTTCATAGTGCTCGAAAAAGAGGCACGAGCTACCACCAACACAAATCCGCGTGGCGACATAACTGAAGATGCTTCCATCCGCGTTGACGTCCGGCTCGATGGCGAGATAAAAGTTGCTGAGGTTGGGAGCGTTCGGAGGACCCGTGCGTTCGATCTGCACCGCCGGATGGATTCCCGCCGAGTCAATTCGAAAGATTTTCTGATACGGGACTTCCGCATCGCCACGCAGATTCATCGGCGAACTGAAGTACAGGACGCTGCCGTCGCGGGTGGTCACCAGGTCGCTGAATTGTATGTTGGGGAGGTATTGGCCGAACAGCGGGGCCGAAACGAAGAGCAAAAGAAATCTCATGTCGCCGGGGTCGGGCTCGGAGATAGAATCTCCGGCACTTCTACCGCGGAGTTCTCGCCAATCAACATCGCGGTTGGACGGTGGTCGAACCACTGCGCCAAAACGTCGTCGGAAACCTTACGGCGGGCCATAATCACGTTCCGGCGGCGGATTGCCCGGCCCAGGCACTTCGTGAGCCGCCAGAACGCAGCCAGGGAACTCGGCTCCGCAAAGATACAGCCGCCGATTACCACCACGTCCCGCATGCTCATCGTGAGCCAGTGACGCCGCCACAGCCCGGGAGTCAGGTTCTTGATCCGCAGCAGGAAGCGGTTTTTCACCGAGTGCATGTTGATCACCGCGGGAACCGATCTGCGATTCTCCGGAGATACCGTCCGCACGTGGTGTGCCAGCGCGCAGGGCGTGTAGATGCACCCCCAGCCCAGCAACTGCGCACGCCAGGCGACGTCGGCATCCTCACGGTAGGCAAAGAAATCGGAGTCGAAAAACTCGCCATCGATCGAGATGTCCTCGATCATTGCGCGCCGGTAGAGAACGGCAGCGCCACTCGCGCCAAACACGTATGCCGGCCGGTCATAGCGTCCGTCATCGTATTCCTGGTAGCCGCGATCGAAGTGACGCATCGAGGGCGTGACGTACATCCCCACGGAATCGATGACCGGCTCGGGCAATGGCTGAAAACTGGGTCCGATGGACAGCAGCTTGCCGCAAAAGGCCCCCGCGCGGGGATCAATCGACGCAGCGTCCAAAAGTCTTTCGAGGAATTCCGGCGTCAGCAAGACATCCGGATTCAGAACCAGAGCCCACGCGGCTTTCGAACTCCGGATCGCGCGGTTCTGGCCTGCTGCGAAGCCCTCATTCCGCGCATTCGCAATCACCCGGATCTGTCCCCGGTATTCCGCCAGGATCTCCAGCGTTCCGTCGGTGGAGGCGTTGTCGACCACCACGACATCCAGCCGTGCGCCTTTTTGACACAGTACTGCGTCTAGACAACGCCGGATATAGGCGCTGCTGTTGAAGGTGACGATCGAGACGCACACCTCGGCTGGAGTCATAATCACTCCAAAGACCAGGAGACCTTCCGTTCCACTACACTGAAGGAGCAAATTTCGGGCAGAAAATTTCAGGTCGGTGTAGTGAAATACAGACGCAGACCGGTCTTCGGTAAAGGAGAGATGTCTTCCGCATTTTCCTTAAGGGAAGAACTGGTGCGGGCGCATACACCGGACAGCGCCGCGGAGAAGCTGCGCGACCAGGTTACCACCCTATTTGAAGAGGCCCGGGACGACGTCTACCGCTACCTGCTCACTCTGGGGCTGCACCCTCCGCAGGCACAGGATGCCACGCAGGAGGTCTTTCTCAGGCTCTACACCACCCTGCGCAAAGGGGAAACAATTCGCAATTCGCGCGCCTGGATCTTCCGCGTAGCGCACAACCTCGGGTTGAACATGCGCGCGCGCCAGGATACCGAGTTGCCGTTCGATCCCGACCTGGACGCCGGTCCCGCGGACCACACCAATCCGGAACGCGTCCTGGCCGAGCGGGAACGCGCGCAGCGGTTTCAACAAGCCGTCCAGGGACTCTCGGAGCAGCAGCGCCGGTGCCTGTTTCTCCGCCTGGAAGGCCTGCGTTATGGTGAAATCGCGGAGACGTTAGGCATCAGTTCCTCGGCAGTCGGCGAGTTCTTGAGGCGGGCCATTGACAGGCTTCGGAGGACGACCGATGTCTAACCTGCCCGGCCGTCATCCCGAAGGCGACCTTCTCCTGCAATACCTGGATGGCGAACTGACCGCGCGCAAAGCCCGCGCAGTCCGACGGCACGTCGAGGCATGCTGGCAATGCCGCGCCGAGTTAAAGCAACTCGAAGAGATGATGACCGCCTGCGTGCGCTACCGCCAGACGCAAGCGGATGTCTTGCCGCAGCCGCCCCGGCGGTGGGCCGATCTGAATCTGGAATTCGCGCGAGTTGACGAAGTCTGCGAGCCGCGCCGTCTCCTCAGGCGGCCGTTATTCCGCTGGGGACTGGCCGCTGCCGCGACTGCCACGCTGGTGGCCGCAACCCTGACTTTCCGTAGTTTCCACATTCAACCGGCACAGCCCGCGATTCAGCCGGTCGTGCAGTTTCCACCGCAGAGCAGTGAAGCGCCTGAACCGCAGGCGCCTCCCGCAAGCGCAAGTGCCCGTACGGGCGGCTTCCGGCCGTCCGTCACGGGCCAGGCTCCGCCCCCGTTGGCCGTTGATCCGGATCCAGCCACTCTGGCAGACGAATTGCACACAGTGGCAGTCTTGCATGAACTGAGAGCAGATCTCGGCGACCCGGTGGAAGTGGGCCGCGAGGGAGGCAATGTGGTGGTAGCTGGAACAGGCATCGCGCCTGGGCGTCAGCAGGAGATTCGCAACGCCCTCGCTGGGCTTTCCCACATCGTCGTACGGTTCTCCGAACCGCAAGCGGTTCATGTGGACCAGGCTGCGCCATCCGCAAAAGATATCGCAACCGGTACGAATCCCTCCGCCGCATCCAGTCCGCTGGAAGCAAAGCTCGGCGGCCGCGCGCAGCTCGAAGCCTTCGCCTCTGAATTGCTGGACCACGCCGATGCGACCATGGCGCGCGTTTATGCGCTCCGCCGCTTGGCGCAACAGTTCCCTGCCTCCCAAGAAGCGCAGTTGCCGGCATCCGAAGAATCGGTGCTCAAGAACTTGGGCCACGAACATTTAGCTGCACTCTCCCAGGAAATCGGGCTCATCGATGGCCTCCTTTCCCCCGTCATTCCCGAGTTGCGCGCCAAATCGCGGACGAGCGCGCCCGCAGCTTCGGCATCCACCTGGCAGGACTCCGTGGAAAGCCTTTTCTCTTCCGCGCGACGGGTGCAAACAATGCTCGCGATCTTCTTGGGCGCCACCGCCGATCACGATGCCACAGGTTCCCAATCCGCCACTCCCGGACAAGTCACGGACGCTCTCACACACCTGCGAGCGGACGTGCAACAATGTGAGCAACTCCTGACGAGATAGGAATAACCATGAAGCCCGGGGGGCTTGGCTCGCTCATCACGATTAGCTTGATGTGCGCGATGCCGGCGCTTGCGCAACCGGCTGGCTATCTCTACGGATACATCACCGACCCGTCCTCCGCCGCCGTTGCCGGAGCCACTGTCTCGGTGGTGAACGAAGACAATGGCTTTCGCCGCGTGACGCAATCGCAGCCCGACGGCGAATTCGCCGTGCCCTCTCTTGCCTCCGGCGCTTACAGCGTCACCGTGCGCAAAGACGGCTTCCGGAGCATGGTGCGCTTTCACGTGCGGCTCGATTCCGCTACGCCCGCGCGCGCCGATTTCGCCCTGATTCTGGGCAGCGTCCTCGAGACCATCACCGTCGAAGGAACCGCACCGTTGCTGGAGCGCGAGGACGCAGCAGTTCTCACCCTGTTCGAGCAGGACCGGATCGCCAAGCTCCCGTTAAACGGCAGGGGAATGCTCGGCTTGATGGAACTCGCACCCGGAGTGAATGCCGTGCCCGCCACCCGCGGCGACGCGGGCCAGTTCGTGAGCAGCGGCCAGCGGCCCAACACAAATTACTTCAGCATCGACGGCATCTCGGCGAACAACGGAGTAACGGCCGGAGGACTTCCTGCCCAGGCAAGCGGCGGATCGCTGCCCATGATGAGCGCTTTCGGCAGCTTCGATTCGCTCCTCACGCTGGACGCCATCCAGGAGATGCGCGTCGAGAGTTCCAGCAGCCCGTCTGAGTTCGGCAGACTGCCGGGCGCCGCAATCGCGGTCAGCACGCGTGCGGGATCCGACGAACTTCATGGTTCGGCTTCCTTCGGCTTCCGGCATGAGGATCTGAGCGCGAACGATTGGTTCGCCAATCGCATGGGAGAATCGCGCCCCATCCTGCGGGAAGAGGATACGGACGCTACTCTGGGGGGCTCGCTCATCCGCAACCGGACTTTCTTTTTCCTCTCGTATAAACACCTCTCGCTTCGCCAGCCCTATACGTGGATGGAGGCGGTCCCTTCGGCGGCGGCCCGTGCCGGTGCCCCCGATTGGGCTTTGCCTGCGCTCGCTTTATTCCCTATAGCGAATGGGCCATCGCTCGGCAAAGGTCTGGCGCAGTGGAACGGCCAAAGCTCCAGGCCGGGTGCTCTCACGGCAGGCAGCGCGCGCATTGACCAGGCGGTCACCAGCCACGTCACCGCTTTTGCTCGCTACAGCGACTCCCCATCGACCAATGAATTCGGCATTACCCAGGTGAACCGCCTGGATTTCCGCTCGGGGAGCGGCACGGTGGGGCTCACCGCCCGCGCGGGAGCGGATACGGTGTTCGATTTTCGCGTGAACCAGTCCGTCTCATCGGCAAGCTCGGTGTGGAGTGGGAACGCGGGCTGTGAGTTGCTGCCCATTGCCAAGACCTTCATGTCCGCGGCGCCTTCCTGCGATCTGCTGGTGCGCTTCTCCATCAACGGCGTCGGGCAACTCATTTCCGGCCGCGAAGGAGACCGCCGTCAGAAGCAATTTCAAATCGTGACTTCGGCCGCCTTCCGGAGCGGCTCTCATACGCCGCGCATGGGCGCGGACTACCGTCGCATCGTGCCGATCCGGCGCGATTCCGGGTCCACTCTCAGCTTGATCGCGGACAGCCTTTCCGCCCTCGACAACACGGGGAGTTTTTGGGTGGGGCGCGCTCTGCCGCACAGCGGATCGACCTTCGTCCGGGAGCTATCGCTGTGGGCGCACGACACGTGGCGTCCAAGCCAGCGCTTCACGCTGATGACCGGATTGCGATGGGAGTACAGTCCGGCGCCCCAGCCGCCTGGCATCTTTTTTCTAAACCCCAACACTCAGAGCGTGGAGACTCAGGATCGGCCTCTTTGGCCTCATCCTTACGGCCACTTCGCTCCGAGACTCGGCATGGCCATTCGCCCCCGCAAAAATGGGAGCACCGTCATCCGGGCCGGGGCCGGTCTGTATTACGATTCGAGCCTGAGTATCGCTACGGATGCCATCAATAGTGGCCCCCTGAATATCGATTTTTATAGCGGCCGTTTCGCTCCGTTCTCCGGATTATTGACATACGGATTCCTTCCGAACCTGGTGTTACCGCGAGTCGCCCAATGGAATCTTTCCGTGGAGCGCGCGATGACGAAAAACGATCTCCTCTCGGTGAGCTATGTAGGCGCGGCGGGCTACAATTTGATCCGCCGCGAAGTCGGAGGTCCAGGCAGCACTCCGACCGCTTGGTTCGCCCTCACCACTAATCACGGAGCATCGAATTACCAGTCTTTTCAGGCGCAGTACCAGCGCCGCGTCGCCCGGGGATTGGAAGGGCACATCTCGTATGCCTGGTCCCATTCGCTGGATAACGATTCCAGTGATTCGTTCCTCTTATGGGCGGGTACGTCTTCTCCGGCATCGCGCGATCACGCTTCGTCCGATTTCGATCTGCGCCACTCGCTCTCGGCTTCTTTCAGCTATCGTCTGCCAGGCCGTCTTCAGGGCTGGTATCTCGACAGCATCTTCCAGGCGCGCACCGGCTTCCCCATTACCGTGCTGCAGGCGGAGCAATACACGGGCATCGCCTTCGGCAACGCATTTCGACCCGACCTGGTTGGCAATGTCCCAGTATGGATCGCGGACCCCAACGCTCCCGGCGGACAGTATCTCAATCCTCAGGCATTCCATACGCCGAAGCCGGGCACGCAGGGCAATCTGGGACGGAACGCACTCAGCGGCTTCGGCATGACGCAACTCGATCTCGCCGCGCGACGCGAATTTCGAATCGCCGACCGCCGCACCATCGAGCTTCGACTACAGGCGTTCAATGCTCTGAATCACGCCAATTTCGCGGATCCAGTCAAATACCTGAATAGCCCTTATTTCGGCCAGTCCACCTCGATGTTGAATATGATGCTCGGCACTGGCAGCCCCGGAAGCGGCTTGTCCCCCCTTCTGCAGAGTGGCGGCCCGCGGTCGGTGGAAGCCGTGCTTCGTTTCCGGTTCTAGCTTGTGAGGTCCGTCTGGTAGCCGGACCCCAAAACGCATACATCTCTGCCCTCCCTTTAGTTAATCTGCCGGAAAAGGCGTCGCCCTCCTACAATGGAGTCGTTCCGGATGCATAACCGTCGAATTGCCTGTTTCATTGTCGGCCTCTGGCTGGGAGGTACCGTGCTACTCACCTGGGTCGCATCCGATAACCTGCGGGCCGTTGACCGCATGATTACGCGTCCCACTGCCGCGGCGGCAGCCGAAGTCGCCGCACTCGGCCCGGCGCGCGCTCGCAACTTGCTCGCATCCCAAGCTTCGCTGGAGAATCACCGGAATCTGCAGCTTTGGGAAACCGTGCAACTCGTGCTAGGTGTCGGGTTCCTGCTGTTCCTCGTATTGGGCACGCATGAAAAGCCGCCCACACTCCTGCTAGCGGCGCTCATGCTGATTATGGTGGCGCTGCAGCTGTTCGTTCTGCAGACGCAGCTCAATGTGCGCTACGTCGCCGCGGAGAGTTTGAAGTTGGGCACTGGGGTGGTCCTGGCCGCACGCTTGATCGTCCGCCGCAGCCGCTCAGGAGACACCCGGCAGGATTTCGACCTCGTCGATAAAGCCGATCACCGACATGTCAATCGGTGACTGCGGCCTGCCGACGCTGGTGGCGGCGGCATAGCCGTCCATCGCCAGTAGCACGCGGTCTCCGACTCCGGCATCCACAGCGTCCATTGCCACCACCGGGTCGCCTCGATTGCTTCCGTCCAGATTCAACGGCTGCACCAGTAGCAGTTTCCTGCCGGCGTGGCTCGGATGCTTCTGCGTCGCTACCAGTTCACCCACTACACGCGCAATCAGCATCGGTTACTTCCGGGAACTCTTCCGTGACCCGCGGGCCGAGTCGGGATCGGGCACCGCGCCGTCCGTATGCACCTCGTCCACGATTCCCACCACGGTTGCATCCGACGGCACTTCCTTTGGGAGAAAAGGGAAGCTCGCTTCCTTGCCACGCACCCAGTAGACCAGTTCCCCGGCTCCGGCGCCCACGGCGTCGGCGCATATAATGCGCTTGCCCGTGTTCTGCAATTCGGGTGTCACAGGTTGCACGAACAGGAAACGGATGCCCTCCATCTGCGGATTCTTGGCGGTGGCCCAAACGCAACCGATCACGCGCCCCAGAAACACGCGGTCAATCCAGGCTCACGTCGTCGACGATGCCCACGATAGCGGTGTCGACCGGCGTGTCTTTGCAGCCTTCCGCCATGCGGGCCGAACTGCCGGAGACCGCGATGACGCGCTCCCGGTATCCCGCGCTGACGGTATCCACCGCAACCACGTAGCCGGCTTCGTCCTTGCCCTCCGGAGAGACCGGCTTCAGTATGAGGAGCTTCTTGCCTTCCAGGCGAGGGTCTTTCCGCGTCGCAACCACGGTCCCCACCACGCGCGCCAGAATCATGACGGCTGGCTACTTGGCCGCCGCGGCCTGCGACTTGCCGATCGGCAGTACGTCTTCCAGGCTCTGGTGCGGCCGCGGAATCACATGCACCGAGATGAGTTCACCCACGCGCCGCGCCGCCGCCGCGCCGGCATCGGTCGCCGCGCGGACGGCCGCCACGTCGCCGCGGGCCATCACCGTGACATAACCGGAGCCGATCTTTTCCCAGCCCACCAGTGTCACTTTGGCGGCTTTGACCATGGCGTCGGCGGCCTCAATCATGGCCACCAGCCCGCGCGTCTCAATCATTCCTAAGGCTTCACCCATCTTCTGTCTCCCAACCGGCCGGCTTTACGCCAAGCCCCGCGCCCGCAGCGCTTCATCCACCAACCCAATCAACTCGGCGCGGGTCACCGAAATCCGTTCTTCCTGCACGCCGGCCTCTTCTGCCACGATGGGGCAGTCCGGCTCGCCACTCGCCGCGGCACGAACTCCATACCGCGAGCGCGAATCCAGCAGCTTGTTCACTTCCCGGCGCGGCAACAGGCGCGGGCCTCCCAGCATCTCCGCCACAAATTGAATCTTGGCGCTGTGCTCCACCGTTTCCATGCGGAAGTACGCCTGAAAAACGTCCTCACCGTAGCACACGGACCCGTGATTCGCCATCAGCAGCGCATTGTGCTTGGGAATCAGCGGCTTCATCGGCTCCGTCAACTCCGGCGTCCCCGGCAACCCGTATTCCGCGATGGGCACGCATCCGAAAGCGATGATCACTTCCGGCAGCAGCGCGAGATTCAGGGGCTTGCCGGCAGCCGCGAACCCGGTAGAGACGGGAGGATGCGCGTGCACTACGGCGCGCACGTCGGGACGTATATCGTAAATCGTCAGGTGCATGTTGATTTCCGTGGTGCGCTCGCGCCGTCCGGAAATCTTATTGCCCTGCCGGTCGATCACGATCAGATCCTCGGCATGCATCATCCCTTTGCACATTCCGGTGGGCGTGGCCAGGATGCGTTCCCCATCCAGACGAATGCTGATATTGCCGTCGTTGGAAGCCACCCATCCCTTCTCGAACATCAGGCGGCCGATCTGAATGATATCGTCGCGATGCTCCCGCTCGGTCTTCTGCATTAGGGATCTTCGATTGTAGCAGAATGCGATTTCACCGAATCCGCGCAACAACAGGTTGTAAAATGAGGCAGATGGAAACCCGCCGCATGTGCCCGCATTGCCGGGCCTTCATCACCACTGACGACAAGATCTGCCCGTATTGCAACGAAAAAGTGGGTCAGCGGGCCATTGACCGGCGCAGTCCCTCCCCCATCATGGGCGGACTCATTCCCCACGCGCAGTTCACCACCGTCATCATCCTGCTGATCAACGCGGGGATCTTCATCGCGACTTACCTGAACATGACACTGCTGGAAGCCGGCGGCAGTTTTCGCGCCGCCGTCCGCGCCGGGCAATATTGGCGCCTGGTCACGGCCGGATTCTTTCATGGCGGCATCCTTCACATCGGCATGAATTCCTGGGTGCTGTTCGATATCGGAAGCCAGGTCGAAGAAGTCTATGGCGCCAGCCGCATGCTGGTGATTTATTTCGTAGGTACGGTCTTAGGTTTCTATGCCAGCTCGGTATGGCAGGCGGGGCTCTCGGTCGGTTCTTCGGCGGGGATTATGGGACTGATCGGCGCCATGATCGCATTGAGCCTGCATCATCGCAGCGCGGTGACCGAAGCGCTCCGGGGACAATACATCCGCTGGGTGATCTATATGCTGCTCATCGGACTCCTGCCGGGGCTGCACATCGACAATGCCGCGCACGTGGGAGGTCTCGCGGGAGGATTCGGCATGGCCTACCTGACCGGATTGCCGCGGTGGGAAGGCTCGCCGCAGGACCGTGTCTGGCGCATCGCCTCATACGTCTGCATGCTCCTCACGGCATACTGCTTCTTCGAGATGTATCGCTGGTTCACCGCCGTCGGGCAGCAGTTATAGTTCGGCAACATTCCTGTATTAACCCCGCGCATGTTGAGAGAACGCTTGCTCGCGGTTACACTAAAGCAACATGAAAATGCGCACTGTCGCCCTGGCGCTCACTTTGGCCTGTGGATTCGCTGCAATCGGCGAGGCCAAGAAGAAGGTCACCACCCAATCCAAGTTGCACGCCATTCAAAAGAAGCAGAAGAAGCACAAGGTCAAGAAACACAAGTTCTCTTACAAGGTGAAGGGGGAGTAACTTCTCAGACTGGCTCTTTGCGAGCCGCGAGCGTGAGCGAGCGTCCGGGAGGCCGGTGGGTTACGGCGTCGTCGGTGTAGCGCTCGGCGCAGGAGTCTTCACCCTCGATGCCGTTTCACGGCTCGGCCCCAGTCCCAGCGCAATGAGCGAGAGTGAGTTGATTTTCCCCGATGGATCCAGGTTCTGATCCGTTTGGAAGTGTTTCAGGGCATCCGCGGACGCATCACCCCACTGTCCGTTGGCCTGATCGGCTGGAAGATACCCTTTGGACGCCAGCGCGTCCTGAATCTGCTTGTACCGGTCGGGCGTAGGCGTTAGTTGACGCGGTGTTCGCGTCGTAGCAACAGTACGCTTCGACGATTTAGAACCCTTCCTCGCCGTCGTGGTTGCCGGCTTCTTCCCTGCTGTCGACGAGGTCTTGTGAGCCGTCGTCTTGCTCGTGCCGGACTTCTTCGTCGCTGTTTTCTTGGTCGTCGTGACTGCTGACGCGGATCCCAAAATCAGAACGGCACCGGCCACAGCCACAGGGATACTTTTCCACATACCCGTAAAACCTAAGTGTATCTCGTGAGGATTATGGGGCGGCGGACCCGCCGCCCCGATAGACTACGCCCTTGCTTACTGCGGAGTATTTGGTAGCGTGCCGGCCACGAACTCCGACATCCATTGCTTCGTGGAACGGTCCTGCACCAGGATCCGGAATGCGACCGCATCCCCGGGTTTCAATGCGCCCTGAATGCGGCGGACATCGTCCACAGAATTCACTGGCTTATTGTTGATCGATAACAGGATGCAGCCATTCACCAGGCCGATCTCTTCGGCGAAGGAATCTGTCTCTACCGAGGTCACCTGTACGCCGCCGCTCTCCTTGACTCCCAGGTTCTGCCGCTGTGCTTGCGTCAGATTCTGAATCGTCATGCCGAACCGCGCCTGGGTGCCTTCCGGCTTGCTCGGGCCTTCGGGCGCGTTCCCACCGGCGTTGTCCGGGAAGATCTGAGCCAGATCGCCGACGGTGATTTTGAAGTTCTCACGCTTGCCGTCACGAAGCGCAGTAACGTTCAGCGCGTTGCCCACCGGCGTCGCCGTAACCGTATTGACGAGTTCGTTGCCGTCGTGAACCGGCTTGCCGTTGATCGACACAATAATGTCGCCGTCTTTCATGCCGGCCTTTTCCGCGGGGCCACCCGGCGCCACGTTCTGAATGAAGACGCCTTCGGTGAGATTGTTGGCTCGCAGCAGGTTTCGCGCCCGATCGGTGTCGGACGGCGTGAACTTCACACCGATCGATCCGCGTGTCACCTTTCCGTTCTTAATAATGTCGTTGTAGACCTGCACCGCCGTGTTGATGGGCAGCGCGAAGCCAATTCCCTGGTAGCCGCCGGACCGCGACGCGATCGCGGTGTTGATCCCGATTACTTCGCCGCGAGCGTTCAATAGCGGGCCGCCGCTATTGCCGGGATTGATGGCCGCGTCGGTCTGCAGGAAATGCTGGAACTGCGTCGTGTCGCCCGGAATGTCGCGCTCCTTGGCGCTGATGATTCCCGCCGTCACGGTCGCCTGGAACCCGAATGGCGAGCCGATCGCCACCGCCCAGTCACCGACATCCACCGCTTCGGAGTTGCCGATCTTGGCAGGAACCAGATTGCGCTTGCCTTCCACGCGAATGACCGCCAGGTCCGTTAAAGGATCGACGCCGACGACCTTGGCGTCGTACTCGGTCGGATCGGACATGAACTTCACCTGGATCCGGTCCGCTTTGTCGACCACGTGGTTATTCGTCAGGATGTACCCGGCAGGATCTACGACCACGCCCGATCCCAGCGCTTCGCCGCGGCGGGATTGACCGGGTTCGCTGTCGCCGAACGGATTGCCGCCGAAGAAGCGGAACAGAAAATTGTCATCGCCCTGGCCCTGGTCGTCATCGTCCGGGGGAGTCAGGCGCTGCTGCTGCCGCCGGTTTCCAGTCCGGGGCTGCGCCTTGGGCAAATAGGTTGTCGAGATGTTGACCACCGATGGCTCCACCTGTTTCGCGATCTGCGAAAACGTGGTGGAGAGCTGCACGGGATTGGGGATGGTCAGCGGCGTCGCTCCGGGAGCGATCGTGGAATCCTTCGCCGCTTTCACGCCTGAGTTGATCAGGGTGCCAATCACAATACCGATCGACAGCGTGAAAAGGATCAGCGTAAACGAAAGAAGCTTCTGGGTCCGCAGCTTGTCAAAGAGACTCATGGAAGTACGTAACTCCTTCGGGCAAATGCAGTTGACACCATTATACCGCTCGCTTCCTGCAACCCTCTACGCCGATGGATGTAGCTTTGGGTTTAATGGTTTCAACTCCACCAATAAAACGCCTCCCAGGATGAGTGCGGCGCCTGCTGCCGCCCTTCCCGAAAGACTCTCGCCTGTAAGCAGAAATGAGGTAATCCAGGCAAATACCGGTTCGAGCGTATAAATCAGTGCTGTCCGGGTCGAAGTAGTGTGTCGTTGCGCCCATGCCTGAATCGTGAAGGCCGCTGCCGTAGCGAGCAGTCCTGTCACCAGAATTGCGACGAGTACTGCGGAGCCCCAATGAATCTGCGGAACCTCCACCCAACTAAATAGCACCAAACCCCAGAGGGCCGCGGTGCCCACTTGCATCACCGACACACTTTCGAGCCTCATCTTTTCGGCATAGTGTCCCTGAGTGACGACATGGGCTGCATATGCAACCGCACAGCCCACCGTCAGCAGGTCGCCACGGTTGATTGTGCTCACCGGGCCTCCCAGGGTCATCAGCGCAAGACCTCCGGTGGCAACGGCAATGCCGGCCAAATCGGAAATCTGCGGCCTGATTCGATAGACGATCGCGCCCAATAAAGGTACCATCACCGATGTCAAACCCGTAAGGAACGCCGACTTGGGCGCTGACGTTAGACGTAAACCCAAGGTTTGCAGGAGATAACCGGCGAACAGGAAGGTTCCGATGAGCACCCCGGGAGCCCAATCCCGCGAAAGTTCTTTCCAGCCACGGCGCCACATCAGCAGCAGGGCAAGTGTGGCCAGGGAAAACCGCAGTGCCAAGAAGAGAACGGGAGTGACGTCCGCCAGCGCGGACTTCACCATCACAAACGTAGCGCCCCAAACGACTGTGTTGCCGGCCAGGGCCAGGTCCGCCTTGCGGCGGTTCACCTGCGGCTTCCCTCCGATTCCCGCATGAGGAGCAGCAGAAGAAGAAAGATCCGTTTCAACCCCAGATCCCGCCCTTCGGGCCGGAACCATTCCTGAGTCGTGTGTGCGCCGCCCCCGATTCCGCCGGCGCCAATGGCTACCGCTGGAGTGCCCATCGCCATCGGAATGTTTGCATCGGTCGACGAACAGTCCAAGTGGGAGCGGATCCCGAGGTGCGCATCTACCGAACGCAGGTACTGCAGAATCGGAGCATTCTCCGGCAGGCTCGCCGCCGGCCGCGCACCGATTTCCTTAACCTTGGCGCTCACCTTGCCCGCCGTCGCACGCTGATTTTCCTGGTCGCGCGCACGATCCACAGCGGTGACGAGCACCTCCACCAACTCGTCGATTTTTTCGTTGCTCTCGGAACGGATATCCACCTTGGCGCGGGCAGTCTGCGCAATCGCGTTGACGCTCGAACCGCCTTCGATCAGCCCTACGTTCACCGCCGACTTGGGATTTCCATCGAGCCGCGTTTCCGCGAAGTAAGCCACCGCGCGGCAGAGCGCATGCAGCGGATTACCCAGACCGTAATCGCTCCAGCTATGGCCACCCGGTCCCGTGAACGTCACTTCGAAGCGACGGCTCCCCAGGGCGCGCGCAGTGATGTGATCGGTGTTCGCGCCATCCACCACCACAAACGATTCGATCTTGCGCGCCAGGGCCGATTGCTTGCAAAGGTGGCGCATGCCCACCAGGTTGCCCTCGCCCTCCTCGCCGACGTTGGCCACCAGCAACAGCCCCGACCGCAGTTCGGGAATTGCCGGGCAGCACTTCCACGCGCGAGCGATTGCCAGCAGTGCGGCCAGTCCGGCGCCGTTGTCGGAAACTCCCGGTCCTCGGAAACGGCCGTCCGGTTCGACCAGGATCTCGTCTTTATTCCGTGGAGCGATTACCGTATCGAGATGCGCCGTGAGCGCGACGTAGGGGCCATCCCCCAGCGAAGCCAGCACATTACCAGCGCGATCGATTGAGGCGTCCCAACCCAGACTCTTGAATTGCTCGACAAACCAAGCCGCGCGCTCGCCTTCCAAGAAGGTCGGCGCGGGCACGCGGCAAAGCTGCAGGTGCATGTCGTTGATCCAATGCTTCTCGCGAGTGAACCATTGGAGGCATTCCCGCACTTCCCGGCTTTCGGCGATCCCGTTCAGGTTCAGCGGCAAAGGCGCCGCATTGACAGCCATCTTCTGCCAGTGTAGCAATGGTGGCAAGGCGATTCGCCTGCACCGTCCCGCCGAGATGCTGTCGGGCGCGATTCCTTATAATGAGAACTTCATGCCCGCCGAGCTAGTCTGCTTTGAGGAAAAGTGCCGCGCACGGTTCGCGATTACCGACATTCTGTATAACTGTCCGAAATGCGGAGGCCTGCTGGAGGCCGCCTACGAACCGCCCGAACAATCGGCCCTGATGCTGAAGCGGATGTGGCGCGAGCGCCGCATGTCCAATACTCCGCTCGATCAAAGCGGCGTCTGGCGATACCGCGAATTCATCCCGTTCCTCGAATCGTACACTTGCGTCGTGACCCTTCGGGAGGGCAACACTCCCCTGCTCGAGTCGCGCGAGGCGGCCCAATACGGCGGGCTCGATCGCGTGGTCTTCAAGCACCAGGGCTTCAATCCCACCGGGTCATTTAAAGACAACGGGATGACTTGCGGTGCGGCCCAAGCAATGCGGCTGGGGGTTGGGCGTGTGGCGTGCGTCTCGACGGGGAACACCTCGGCATCCATGGCGGCATATGCAAGCGCGGCCGGCCTACAGCCGATCATCTTTATTCCGCACGGCAACATCTCGTACGGCAAACTTGCCCAGGCTCTGGAGTACGGCGCCCGCACGCTCCAGGTGGAAGCCAATTTCGACCAGATCCTCGCGCTGGTCCGCCAACTCGCCGATCGTCTCGGCATCTACCTGCTGAACTCCATCAATCCTTTCCGCATCGAGGGACAAAAAACCATCATGACGGAGTTGATGGACCAGCGCGATTGGCGCGTGCCTGACTGGATCGTGCTCCCGGGCGGCAATCTCGGAAACACATCCGCATTCGGCAAGGCGCTGCGGGAAATGCAGGCGCTGGGATTGATCGATCGGCTCCCGAAGCTGGCCGTCATCCAAGCCGAAGGCTCGGCGCCTTTTTACGAACTGATGCAGCGCTACCAGAAGCAATCGCGAGGCAAGCAGGAGTGCCTGAAATCGGTGCCGCACCCCGAGACGCTGGCCACTGCCATCAAGATCGGCGACCCGGTCTCTTGGCCCAAAGCCCTGCACGAGGTGACGACAACCGGCGGCGTAGTCGAGAAGGTGACCGAACAGGAGATTGCGGACGCTAAGGCCATCATCGGCCGTTCGGGGATTGGCTGCGAACCCGCTTCCGCTGCCACGCTTGCCGGAATCCGAAAGCTCACGGCTGCGGGAACAATTCCCGCCGATGCGGACGTCGTGGCCGTGCTCACCGGACACGTTCTCAAAGACCCGGACTACATCTACCGGTATCACACGGGCGAATTGGACGCTCCCGATGGTAAGCGCCTCAAGTCCAACTTCGGCAACAAGCCGATGGTCGTTCCCAATGATGCCGACGCGATCGCCCGTGTCCTGGAAAATTGACCGGTTACTCTTTCCAGTCGCCTAGCAACCGGCGCACCAGCACCAGTTGCCCGAGATGATAGGCATTGTGGTCGGCGATTTGCAGTGCTTCCTGGAACAGGCTCTGGCCGCTTCCCCACGGAAAGGCCTTGTTGAGATCCCGCGACGGATCGCGGAGCACCGCCACGAATTCCGCAAGGTCGTTGTGGAACCCCCGAATGGACTTGTTCCAGTCGCCTTCGTTTTCCGGCTCCGGCGATTTCGGCCAGTACCCATCCGGCCACGCCGGCGAGACATAGTCCGCCGACAGGCTGAAGCGCAGCATGTCGTGCTGGGCGATCCGCATATGCTCCAGCAACTGCCAGGCCGAGTACGGCACGCCCTTCGGACGGCTCCCCATATGCTCAGGAGGGAAGCCCTTCACAGCTTGATCGAACTTGGTATGAGCATGCCCGCCTTCGAGCAGCCAGATCAGATGCTCGCGGGCCGCGATGTCAGTCGCCATCAGAACCCTCCTGAACCCAACTTCGAGGTGCGCCAGGGCAGCACTGGGAACGCCTTACTGTACGATGCCGCCGGCCTTCGGTTCGAGCCGGATCTCCCCGAAAGCCGTCTCGTACTGAGTCACGTTCTGCTGAAGTACGTTCAGCAGAGCTTTGGCCTGCTGCGGGCTTACATAGACACCCTGAAAATTCTGGATGGTAACGCTGTCCGGCGCAGTCTGGTTTACGCGGCCGAACAGTAAAAAGAAGTCCCACAGGTTCACGCGCACCTGAACACTATTCGCGTACTCCTCCCGGTATTCGGGCGTATTCGCGAGTTGGATCTTGGGAGCGGCCGGCTGCGTCATAGCTTTCAGCGTAACATCCGCCCGTGTCGTGGGAACCCGCACCTTCCGGCGGAACCGCGCATCTATTTTGCGTAGAGGGACACGATGACTGCACCGGTCGCTGACGAACTTTTACGATTTTGGTACAACCGTTGCATCAGAATTCGCGTCGATGGAGATGGGAATGGTCGCCATGAAAACATTTATTGAAGATCACACGAAGGGGCAGGTTCATTGCCCGATCTGCACTCACACGGTGCCTGCGGAAGTTGATTTAAAGGGGAAATATCCCCGGGCGTTGAAAGGCCAAAAGTGCGCGCGGTGCGGATCGTCACTGGACGTCGCTGTTATAGTACAGGTTCCGGAAGCGGCTTAGTACAACGGCTATCAAGCTAGGGGTTGTATCTGAGGCCGTCTTTCTGCGATAGTGGAACAGGGTTGGGGATGCCATGAGACGGAAACCACAAACCAAGCCCGAGCCGGTGGTGCCGGCCGAGATTTTAGAACAAGCCAAGCAGGCGATTTCTGCCGACCGCTTGAAGAAGACCGGCAAGTGTTCGGTCTGCGGCGCGGAAACCACTGCCGCTGGCGCGGAAGTTCTTTGCTGGGTATGTCGCCGTCTCAAAATCAGCGCCTGGCGCGATATCGAGCAGCAGATGCCCGCGCAGGAGTAGGCGCGGGTTAACTGTGCGCCTCCAGCACCTGTTCCACTTCTTCCCACTCTTTCAATAAAGTCGCGAGGTTAGATCGCCGGGCGTCCAGCTTCTCCGCTGTGCGCTGGGTTTCCTCCACGCTCACGAAGTTGGCCAGCGCGGCCTCGCATTCCGCAATTTCGGCCTCGAGGCGCGCGACATCACCTTCAATTTCATCGCGCCGCTCCCGCATTTGCTTCAACCGGATTGGATTCATGCGTTTTTCCAGTTGCTTCGGGGCTTCGGGTGCTGTTTCGGCCGGCTTCTCGGTCTCGCTCTCCGACGGAGCGACACCGCCGCCGTTCTTCCGCCACAGGTAGTCTTCGTAGTTACCCGGAAAAATCGTAACGCTCCCGTCCTCGATCTCGAAGATCCGGGTCGCCAAGCGGTCGATGAAGTAGCGGTCGTGCGAAACAAATACTACGGTCCCGGTGAATTCCTGTAACGCCGTGAGCAGGACATCTTTCGCGCGCAGGTCCAAGTGGTTGGTCGGCTCGTCCAGCAAAAGGAAGTTCGACGGCATCAGGAGCATGCGGGCCAAGGCATAGCGGTTGCGCTCGCCGCCCGACAGCACCCCGATGGTTTTGAACACCTCATCTTCGGAAAACAGGAAACATCCCAATATGCTTCGCAACTCGGTGTTCGTCGCTCGCGGAGCGACCGTGCCGAGATCATCGAGCAGCCGCGCGCTGCCGTCGAGTTCTTTGTACTGGTCCTGGGCGAAGTAGTCCGGTTGTGCGTTGTGGCCAAGATTGTAGTCCCCAGTGGTGACCGCCTCCGTTCCAGCCAGGATTTTGATCAAGGTCGATTTGCCCGCGCCATTCACGCCCACCAATGCGACCCGGTCGCCGCGCTCAATATAGAAGTTGGCGCCCGAAAACACGGGATGATCCCCATAGCTTTTGGCAACACCCCGAAATTCCGCCACGATGCGCCCGCTCGGTTTCGGCTGCGGGAAATGGAAGTGGATGGACTTCTCTTCCGGCGGGATCTCGATGCGCTCAATCTTCTCCAGCTCCTTGATCCGGCTCTGCACCTGCTTGGCTTTCGTCGCCTGGTAACGGAACCGGTTTATGAACGCCTCCAGTTGCTTGATGCGCTCCTGCTGGTTGGTGTAGGCAGCTTGAAGTTGCGCCCGCCGCTCGTCTTTTAGCTGCTCGTATTTGGTGTAGCCGCCCGTATAGATGTGTAAACCTTTGTTCCACAGCTCGACAATCTTCCGGACCGTCACATCAAGGAAGTAGCGGTCGTGCGAAACCAGAACGAAGGCGTAGGGATAGGATTCCAGGTACCCTTCCAGCCAGTTGCGGGCCTCCAGATCGAGGTGGTTCGTGGGCTCGTCGAGAAGCAGCAGGTTCGGCTTGCTCAACAGCAGCTTGGCAAGGGCGATCCGCATCTGCCAGCCGCCCGAGAACTCCTCCGTGCGCCGCTTCCAGTCGCGCTGCGCAAAACCGAGGCCGGCCAGCACCGTCCCTACCTGGGCTTCCAGAACAAACCCATCGCGGGCGCGGAACTCGCTCTCCGCCACGTGGAAGCGCTCAGCCACGCGGGCATACTCTTCGCTGGCCGGATCGAGTTCCGCCATGCGGTGCGCCAGTTGCTCCTGCTCCTCTTCGAGCGCTCTCACATCCGCGAACACCGTCATGCACTCGGCGAACACGCTCCGTCCCGACAGCGACAGTCCATCCTGCGGCAGATAGCCGATGCTGATCCCCTTCTGAACCGTAAGAGAGCCTCCGTCGAGACCTTCTATCCCGTTCAGAACTTTCAGCAACGAAGATTTTCCGGTGCCGTTCGCGCCGACGATCCCCGTGCGCTCGTTCGGCGTCACCAGCCAGTCGACATCTTCAAAGAGGATTTTGGGGCCGTAACGCTTCGCTGCCCCGGTGAGTTGGATCATGTGTGATACGAGCCGCGCGCGTAAGCAAGCGGTCTTCTGCCGTAAAACTCCATTCTAAACGCCGAGAGCCGTCCCTTGTGAGGACGGCTCTCGGCTGAAGAAGGAGGACTCAGCAGCGGACAAAAGTCTTCACGGATCCGGACCGCGGGGCCCGACTCGCCGCTGGCCCGGATCCCGAACAGGAGGAGAAGGACTTCTTCTGGACACCTGTCACTTATTCAGATGCAGCAGGGACGCTTTTGGTTATAACCAATATTGCCATTGGCCGGCGGCTAGTACGTAAACTGCTAGAACACCATTGGTAACCGCGTGTGCCAGCATGCAGTCTGCCAGGTTTTTGGTTCGAATAACCCACCAGTTATATATGATTCCGGCCAGCAGGCCGACTTCCCAGTACGGCCCATGCTCGGAAGCGAACAAAATGGCCGTAATCCAAAACGCCCCGGCCTGGTACGCCCCTAGGGGTACCTTCAGAAAATTCTTGTTAATCAGCCACCGCATCAGCCAGCCACGCCAGAAAAGCTCCTCCACAATCGGCACGATGACCACGCTCGAAAGTACTCGGATCGTTAGGAAAAAATAGTCGCCGTGAAGATTCGGAGCGAGAGAACTCGTGACCTTGCCCATTAGGGCGTTTTGAAACACCCAACTGTCCCGGTATCCGAAGAGCGCATCGGGGCCTATCCAGATCAAGAAGACGGCGATTCCGATACCAATGCTGGACAACACATGGCTCGGTTTGAGATTCAGATAGGGCCGGGAAATCGCGAGCAGTAGAGCGAGGACAATCACGAAACGCGCCGGGAAAAGCCACTCCGGCCGGAGTGGCAGCGCGATCATCGCGACATAAACTACGAAGGGCGCGGCATAGGCGACGCTGGCGCGGCCACCGGTATCGGCGGCCATCAGCCTCGCCTGCTCCGGCGAGTGTTCGACACCACCACCGGCGGCCGTGCGCTGATGACAGGAATTAACGAATGCTGCTCCACTTGCTCGGCGGGCTTGGTAGTGCGGGCGGCGAGCTCGCTGTTGAGCGTGGAGATAAATTCCTGCATCTGCACCTGCATCTCGCTCATCCTCTCCCGCATGTTGAGAATGATCTCCACACCGGCAAGGTTCACACCCAGATCGCGCGTGAGATGCAGGATCACCTCCAGCCGGTCCAGATCCTCCTCGGTGTAAAGCCGAGTGTTCCCGTCGCTGCGGGAAGGCTTCAACAATCCTTCGCGCTCGTAAAGCCGCAGCGTCTGGGGATGAATCTCATACTGCTCCGCCACCGCGGAGATCATGTAAGCCGCTTTGGACTTGGCCTTCGTCATGGCGTCAAACCTTCGACCACATCTGGCCGCGGGGATCTTCGGGATGCAGCTTGGCCATCTGCCGCAACAACTCGCGCGTCTCCTCATCGCGTGTTTCCGGAGCTTCGATCGTCACCTCGACGATCTGATCGCCGCGCTGGTTGGTTCGGGAATTGAGCACACCCTTTTCCCGAAGCCGGAAGCGCTGCCCGGTCTTCGTGCCTTGCGGGATCTTTAACAGCGTCCGGCCGACCGGCGGCGACGAAGTCATCGCAGTATCGATCGTCGGCACCTCGATTTTGGCGCCCAGCGCCGCTTCCCATACCGTGATGGGAACCTTGATTTCGATGTTGTCGCCATCGCGCCGGAAGAACTCGTGCTCGCCGACCCGGGTGGTGATGTAAAGGTCGCCCGGAGGCGCGCCCAGCGTACCGGCGTTCCCCTTACCGGGCACGCGCAGCCGTGAGCCATCGCGCGCGCCTGGCGGAATGCGCACGTCCACGGTTTCGGTCCGCGTGACGCGGCCATCGCCGCCACATGTCGGGCAGGAGTTCCGCAGTTTGCCGGACCCGTTGCAGCGCGGGCACGTGAGATTGAACTTCATGGCGCCAGCCATCTGAGTGACGTTCCCGGTGCCATTACACTGCGGGCAGGTAACTTCGCCTGTACCGGCAGAACCCGACCCGTGACAGGTGCCGCAGACCTCATACCGCGTGATGTTCAAGCGGGTCTGCGTGCCGAGCAGAGCCTGCCAGAAATCGATATCCATTACATATTCGAGATCACCGCCCTTTTCCGATTGGACCCGCGACTCACCGCCCTTCCCTCCGAAGAACTGCGAGAAGATATCGCGGAAGCTGCCCTGATCCGTACGGCGGCCGCCGCCTGCATTGCCGGCACCAGTGGCAAAGTCGGAAAAGTCAAACCCGTTGAAGTCCATCCCAGGGCCAGGACGTCCCGAGGACCCGCCCGGAGCGCCCGCCCCGGGATAACCGTTTTCGGAGTAGAACCCGTACTGGTCGTACATCTGCCGCTTCTTGGAATCGCTCAAAATATCATAAGCTTCCTGAACGTTCTTGAAGCGATCCTCGGCCGACTTGTCACCCGGGTTCAAATCCGGATGGTATTTGCGCGCCAGCTTACGATACGCTTTGCGGATGTCGTCGGCCGAAGCCTTACGATCGACGCCGAGCGTCACGTAATAATCGTGCTTGGGAGCAGTGGCCATAAATAGCTTTCAGCCTTCAGCTATCAGCTTTCAGCTAAACCTTGTCCTGTAGAAAGCCCGAGCAGCCAGCGGAGCCAGCGATCAGCCACACCTTCTTAGCTGACCGCTGATCGCTGACTGCTGATAGCTTCTTCTTACTTCTTGTCGTCTACGTCGACGAACTCGGCGTCGACAACATTATCTTTGTCTTTCTTGCCCTGGTCTCCGCCTCCCGGACCTTGGCCGTCACCGCTGGGTGGCGCCTCGCCTCCGGGTTGCGGACCCGACTTGTACATTGCTTCGGCCAGCTTGTGGCTGGCAGACGTGAGCCGGTCGACCGCGGTATTGATCTTGCCCGCGTCGTTCTGGTCGATGGCTTCCTTGGTCTCTTTTAGAGCCGACTCGATCTCGCTGGCCTCCGCCTCGCTGACCTTGCTGCGGTGCTCTTTCAACGTCTTCTCGACGTTGTAGACCATCGCGTCGGCGCGGTTCTTGGCTTCGATCGTGTCGCGCTGCTTACGGTCGTCGGCAGCGTGGGACTCGGCGTCCTTTGCCATCTTCTCGACTTCATCCTTCGAGAGGCCGGAGGAGGACGTGATCGTGATCTTCTGCTCGTTGTTGGTCGCCCGGTCCTTGGCTGTGACGTTCAGGATGCCGTTGGCGTCGATATCGAAGGTCACTTCGATCTGCGGCACACCGCGCGGCGCCGGCGGAATGTTGCCGAGTTGGAAAACACCCAGCAGCCGGTTGTCCCGCGCCATGGCGCGCTCACCCTGTTGAACCTTGATCTCCACCGAAGGCTGGTTGTCCGCCGCGGTCGAGAACACTTCGCTCTTACGAGTCGGAATCGTGGTGTTGCGCTCGATTAGCTTGGTGAACACGCCGCCCAGGGTTTCGATACCCAGCGAGAGCGGGGTCACGTCGAGCAGCAGCACGTCCTTCACTTCGCCGCCGAGTACACCGCCTTGCACCGCGGCGCCCACGGCCACGACCTCGTCCGGGTTCACACCTTTGTGCGGCTCCTTCCCGAACAGCTCCCGAACTATTGTCTGGATCCGGGGCATACGAGTCTGTCCGCCCACCAGCACGACCTCATCGATCTGCTGCGGGGTAACATTCGCATCCGACATGGCCTGTTTGCACGGACCCACCGAGCGCTGGATGATGTCTTCCACCATCTGCTCGAACCGCGCCCGCGTCAGCTTCATCTGCAGGTGCTTGGGGCCGCTCGCATCCGCCGTGATGAACGGCAGGTTGATTTCGGTTTCGAGCAGCGTCGAAAGCTCCATCTTGGCCTTCTCGGCGGCTTCCTTCAGCCGTTGCAAAGCCATCTGGTCCTTCGACAGATCGATGCCGTTCTCGTTCTTGAACTCCGAAACGATCCAGTCGATGATGCGCTGGTCGATGTTGTCGCCGCCCAGGTGCGTATCACCGTTGGTCGACTTCACCTCGACCACGCCGTCACCCACTTCCAGGATGGAGATATCGAACGTGCCGCCGCCGAAGTCATACACGGCAATGGTTTCGTTCTTCTTCTTGTCGAGCCCGTAAGCCAGCGCGGCCGCCGTCGGCTCGTTGATAATGCGCATCACCTCCAGGCCCGCGATCTTGCCCGCGTCCTTGGTGGCTTGCCGCTGCGCATCATTGAAGTATGCGGGCACCGTGATCACAGCCTGGGTGACCTTGCCTCCCAGGTAGGACTCGGCGGCCTCCTTCAACTTCGTTAGGATCATGGCCGAGATTTCCGGTGGCGAGTACTTCTTACCATTAATGTCCACTCGCGCGTCCGAACTGTCGCCCTTGACCACTTTATAGGGCACCATCTTCATTTCTTCCGTGACTTCATCGGACCGGCGGCCCATGAAGCGCTTGATGGAGAAGACGGTGTTTTCCGGGTTGGTGATCGCTTGGCGCTTAGCGACCTGGCCGACCAGCCGTTCGCCGCTCTTGGTGAACGCCACAACCGATGGCGTAGTCCGCGCGCCTTCTTGATTTGCAATGACCGTGGGCTGGCCGCCTTCCATGACGGCTACCACGGAGTTGGTGGTTCCCAGGTCAATGCCGATGATTTTCCCCATGTTGAATCAAAACCTCCGCGTTTAGATAGGATTGCAGAGCGCCGGACCGAATAGGCCTAACGCTTAAGCACGTTCCTATTATTAAACTTTAGTGTGTTATTGTCAAGTATTTCTAAGTGGCTTGTTTCCAACGGTCCAGTAGCGCGTGGACCAAGGCAGGGTGCCCCTCCAGCGGGGGCGTAGCCCGGAGCTCGACATCGGGGTGGCGGGACGCCGCCTCCGCTATGATTCCGGGCAAGTCACGTTCCAGGTGAAGACCGAGGGTAAGGAAGTAGGGAAGGACGATGATCCGCTTCACACCTTGGGAAACCAACCGGTCGACCGCTCCGGCCAGATCCGGTTGGCCGAGTTCGAGAAATGCGGGCTCGACATGGTCTAGGGACCCGGCGCGGGCGAGTTCCTTAGCTACCGCGCGGACGCCTTCATTGGCAGATTCCACACGGGAGCCGTGAGCGAATAAGATGACGCCGGAAGTCACCGTAGCGCCTGCACTCCTGCAGGCCGGGGCGGCACTCCTGCCGCCCTCGACGGTGACAGAAGCGAGTTCAAAAGGGACATTTCCTGCGCAGCCGGCATTCCTGAGATTGGCTCATTTTCGAAACCCGCCAACGCCGGCAGGAGTGCCAGCGCTGCAAGCAGAGTGCTTGCGCTACGGCGCCGACGTGCACTTCCCGCCGGGGCACCGGTTGTTCTCTTCGCACACGTACTCGAACAGCCCGACCTTGTCCCACTCCGGCTTGGCCGCCATGGTGAACTCCTCCGTCCAAGCCTTCGCGAAAATCTTCGGATCATCGATCGTCAGTTGATAACTGAGCGTCTTGGCGTCCTTCCACTTGATGCGCTCAGTGGTCTTCAGGGCATCGCTGTGCATCCGGTATTCGTCGGGGTTGGTGTAATAGTAGTCATCGAGTGACCAGCGCTTGAAGTTGGTCGTCTCGATCACTAGCGTGTCGCCTTCCCAGTGCCCGACCGGGTCGCCGTAGTACATCGGCTCCAGACCCTGGCGGTGCGGACGGCCGTCGAGCGGAATAATCCGCGACATCCGCTGGAATTCATGCACCATCACCAGATAGTTCTTGTTCTGCACGAATTGGACGGCGTTGGCCGACAGCATCCCCGACGGGAACCCCGCTGGCATGCAGTAAGACCTCGGCTCGTCGTGCCGCGGATCGCCATTGTGCGGCTCAAAGAAAGGCTCGCCGCCCGATTTGAAAGGCGCCATGAGTGTGCGGTCGAAGATCGTCGCAGAGCATTTGCAGCGTTCCCCCGAAGCAGCCTTGGGCCACTCGAAGATGCCGCTGAAATCCGGTTTGCCGTCAGCCGTGCGGGCTTTAGAGTCCTGGGCATGAACGCCGGTCGAACCGGGGAGGAATACCAGGACGCCGGCTGTCAGAAAAACGCCACTCAAAAGACGACGTAGCTTCATGACAGGTCCTCAGTTCTTTCCCTTCGGGTCGTCGGGAGTCTTATCTTCCGCGCCCGCCGTAAAAACCTGCCGGCCGTCGGGGAACGTAACCCTCGCGCCGTTAGCGTTGTTCGATCCGTCCTTGGCGCGGAAACCCTCGACGACGATACTCATGCCAGGCTGGATCACGTCACGCATGATCCCGCGCCGCATCAACTGTCCGGGCGCCCCGCCGGAAAACGCCCAATGGGTCACTTTGCCGGTGTCGTCCTTGGAATCGACATAAAACCAGATGTGCGGGTTCTGCCATTCGATTTTGGTTACCACGCCGGACACCTTCACCGGCTTGTTGGCATCGTATTCAGCGCTGAAGGAGTGATGAGCCACGGCGGGCAGCGCGCCCAGACAGAGGACCCACGCGATAGTAGCGAACCAGCCAGCTTTCATGGTGATACCTCGATTGATGGCAGGATATCGCGTGCGGGATTTTAGTGTCAAACGCTTAGGTTTCGGTGTCGTGCTGCGGATGTAAGATGAATGAACCCTATGTCCCTCGATGCGACCAAGCGTGTGGGCCCCTATGAGATTCTCAGCCGCCTGGGTGCGGGTGGGATGGGCGAAGTCTATCGCGCTCGCGATAGCCGGCTTCACCGGGAAGTGGCTCTGAAAGTCCTGCCACCCTCGGTCGCGGCCGACGCCGGACGCAATGCCCGCTTCGAACAGGAAGCCCGCTCCGTGGCTGCGCTCAACCACCCCAACATTCTGCAGTTGTACGACTTGGGCGCCGAGGACGGGGTCGCGTACATGGTCACCGAGCTGGTCGCGGGCGAAACGCTTGGCGACATGCTGGAGCGCGGGCCGCTGCCCATTCGGAAATTGCTGGACATCGCGGTCCAGTTGGCCGATGGCATGGCATGCGCCCACGCCGCGCGCTTCACCCACCGAGATCTGAAGCCCGCGAACGTAATGATCACCGGCCCGGAAAGCGGCAACCCCGGACAGGTGAAGATTCTCGACTTCGGCCTCGCCAAGCAGGACGTTGCCGCCACCGATTCCGATCAGACCGTGACCGTTAACCTCACCCAGCCGGGCATGATCGTCGGAACGGTCAATTACATGAGCCCCGAGCAGGCGCAGGCCAAACCGGTCGATCACCGCTCCGACCAGTTCGCTTTCGGCTTGATCCTTTATGAGATGGCGACCGGGAAGAAGGCTTTCGAGAGGCCGACCGCCGTCCAGATCATGTCCGCCATCCTGACCGAGGATCCGCCGCCGATTGAAGCCAATGTCCCTGCCCCGTTGCGCTGGATCATCAGCCGCTGCTTGGCCAAAGATCCGGCTGACCGATACGAATCCTCGCGCGATCTGTTCCGGGAACTGCGCAGCCTGCGCGATCACCTCAACGAAGCTTCCGGCAGCCAGGTCACCCTCGCCGCGGTGCAGGCGCCCGCAGCCGCGCCGGCGCGCGGCCGCACTCCTTGGGGAGTGATCGCGACCGCATTCGCCGCTGGGCTGGTGCTGGCGTTCGCGGCACCGCTGTTTTTCCGCGGGCCGCAGATGCCTGATCAATCGTCTTACCAGTTCACGCCATTCTCCTTTGAAGCCGGCGGCCAGGGAGACGCGGTCTGGTCGCCCGATGGTAAGAGCGTCGCGTTCGACGCGCGGACGTACAGCCGGGGAGACGTCCAGACATACCTGCGCTCTTTGGACTCGCCTTCCGCCGTTCGGCTCACGCATCTGGACAAAGGCTCTGCGCCCGTAGGATGGTCGCCCGATGGGCAGCGCATCTTCTTGAACATTCAGGGCGCCGAAGGGGTGAATCTGTGGTCGATCGCCAAAGTCGGGGGCGACCCTCAGTTAGTAATGAAGTACCTTCCCCAAACCCGCGCGGTGGGCATTTCTCCGGATGGCAAGGCGGTGGCAATGTTCCACGCCGACAAGGACGGTCAATGGGGACTCTGGATCAGTTCGCCCCCGGGATCTGCCGCTAAGCAATACTTGCCGAGTCCCTTCTCCACCAAACAATTCCTGAACAATCCGCAAATCCGTTTCTCTCCGGATGGCAAGCAGATTCTGCTAAACGTACACGGCAGTAAGCAGCGCGAGGAGATGTGGCTCCTGCCTTATCCCGCGAACTCATCGAAGCCCCCTCATGAGATCCCCGTCACCGTAGAGGCGTTTGGGGGAACACCGGATTTCTCATGGATGCCCGATAGCCGGCGGATCGTGATGAGTTTGCAAGCCAGTACGCTTGCCAGCCGGCAGCTTTGGATGGCCGATACCGTGTCGGGCGAGAAGTACGCGCTCACCAGTGGCACAACACCGCGGCGTGCGCCGGCAATTTCGCCGGACGGGAGTCGTCTGCTGTTTACCGAATCGACCGGCAGTTACGATCTAATTTCTGTCGATCTGGCGACTGCCAAGCCGACACGGATCTTTTCAACCGATCGTAATGAGGCGATGCCCTCCTGGGCCGCGAAACAACCACTGCTCACATACGTGACCAATCGCAGCGGTCCGGAAGAAATCTGGCTGCACGCCGCTACTGGCGCCGACCGGCCACTCGTCTCCGCGAAGGACTTCCCACCCGGCACTACGCAGTGGTTTATGGCGCCGGCGCTCTCCCCCGATGGAGATCGAATCATTTACGGCCGCATGGATACCCAGGGCGCGATTCAACTCTGGATTTCTTCGGTGAGTGGCGGCGGCGCGGTCCGGCTCACGACTGATTCCAACATCGAGTTTCCGGGCTCCTGGTCTCCGGATGGGAACTGGTTCACCTATCTCCGTCTGCGGGACGGAAAGCCCAATCTGATGAAGGTGAAAACGTCGGGACAGGCGGCGCCCGAACTCTTACGGGACGACTTCGCGAATGGGGGAACGGTTCCGGTCTGGTCGCCGACCGGCGAATGGATAGTCAGCGGAAACGTTCTGATCTCTCCGGACGGAAAAGACAGGAAGTCTTTGGGCGCTCACTCGAGCATTGCCTACACTTTTTCGGCCGATGGCAAGGTTGTCTACGGGATGCGGTCTGAACCGGAACACCTGATGCTCATCACCGTGGATATCCAGAGCGGGGCGGAGAAAGTAATTGGCGATGTGGGGCGCGACTACGTGCCGGGCAGTTATGTGGCACCGTCCATCCATTTCAGCGTGTCGCCGGATGGAAAGAGCATCGTGTATAGCACGGCCGAGTTCAAAACCAATCTCTGGCTGCTGGATGGCTTCGCGCAGAAGCGCAGCCTCTGGGCAAGGATGTTCCGGTAGCTTTGTGGGGCGGCCCTTCTGGCCACAGCCGCCCTGGGCGGCACTCCTCACACCCGCGGACGAGCCATCGAGAACCGATCGCGCGTGCGTGTATATCCAGGCCCACCCATACGTCCGATGGCGCGCAGCTTTTCCGCATCGATGTGGAAATTGGCGAGGTCGATCATCTCCCGGTCGATGTGAAACCGCACCACCTCACCGATAATGAGCGTGGCACCCATAGGCCGCGTGCTGACCTCGACAATCTGCGAGAGCTTGCACTCCATGTTGATGTGCGACTCGGCCACGCGAGGTGGCTTCACCAGGTCGCTCGCCACCGGTGTCAGTCCCGACACTCGAAACTCGTCCACCTCAGCCGAGTACTCGCCGGAGCAAAGATTCATCTGCTCGGCGATATCCTCCGTCACAATATTGACGACGAACTCCCCGCTGGCTTTCACGTTCAACAACGTGTCCTTGGGAGGAGTCCGGTTGCTGGTGGTAAATCCAATCGTCGGAGGCTCCGCGCAGATCACATTGAAGAAGCTGAAGGGTGCAAGGTTGAACACGCCCTCCGGAGAAACGGTGGATACGAATGCGATCGGCCGCGGGACAACAGAGCTGATCAGCAGTTTGTAAGTCCCCGCAGCCGGTGTCACGGCCGGATCGATCACCAGTTTCTCGATGGACGCTGTGCGCATTAAACCCCCAAGTGGCAGGTTACCACTGCGTTGAGTGGCGTCACCCTTGCTGAGATAATGATCGGGATGTTCCGTCTTGTCACCTTCTTCGTCTGCGCCGCGGCGGCCGGGTTCGCTCAGTCCGACGGTAAGGCGCTCTTTGAACTGCATTGCGCCACGTGCCATAAAGCGGGAGCCGACAACCGCGCGCCACTTCCCGAGGCGCTGGCAACGCGCCCGAACCAGGCGATTATTGTGGCGCTGGAGTCCGGGATCATGAAAGCGCAGGCGGCCAATCTCACGGCCGCGCAGCGCCAGGCCATTGCGGATTATCTTTCGCCCCGGACCGCCGCCGCCGTGGAGATGGCGAAAAACAGTCAGTGCACCGGCGGCACGACTGCTCTGAAGAATGCGAACGGGTGGAACGGCTGGAGCAACGACCTGGTCAACACCCGCCTGCAGACCTCCGGCGGACTGCGTGCGCAGGACGTGCCGAAGCTGAAAGTGAAGTGGGCGTTTGGCCTGCCCGATACCGTGAGTGTCGACGCGCAGCCCACCGTAGCGGGCGGCCGGCTCTTCTTCGGCAGCGCCAACGGAATGGTCTACTCGCTCGACGAGAAGACCGGTTGCGTCTACTGGACGTTCAAGGCTCCTACGAAGGTTCGATCGGCAGTCTCGGTGACGCGGATCCCGTCCGGTCAATACGCGGCGATCTTCGGCGACGGCGAGACCACGGTCTATGCCGTGAACGCGCAGAACGGCGACTTGCTCTGGAAGACGAGGCTCGATACGCACCCGATGGCGGGAATCACCGGCGCGCCGAAGGTGTATAACGGCCGCGTCTACGTCGGCGTGCGCTCGGCCGCCGAGGAAATGGCGGCGCAGGATCCGAAATACAAGTGCTGCACCTTCCGCGGCAGTTTGGATGCGCTCGATGTCGCTACCGGGAAGCTCATCTGGAAGACGTATACCATTTCCGATCCGCCCACCCAGACGAAGAAGAATTCCGCGGGCACGGATTTGTACGGGCCTTCCGGCGCGGGGATCTGGAACTCTCCCACGATCGACGTGAAGCGGAAGATCATCTACGCCGGGACGGGCAACAACTACTCGGATCCGCCCACCAACACTTCGGACGCCGTGTTGGCGTTCGATATGGAAAGCGGTTCGCTCCTTTGGTCCAAGCAGTTGACGGAAGATGCCTGGAATGCAAGCTGCATGGGGGGCGCCAAACCGAGTTGCCCGGCGAATCCCGATCGCGATGTCGACATCGGCGCATCGGTAATTCTGCACTCGCTGCCGAATGGCAAGGACATCCTGCTGGTCGGCCAAAAGTCCGGAACGGTCTACGGTCTCGATCCCGACAAGCGTGGCGAGGTCCTTTGGCATACCGAAATCGGCAAAGGCGGCGGGCTCGGCGGGATTCAGTGGGGCATGGCCACTGACCAGGACAAAGTCTACGCCCCGCTCTCCGACATCATGCCCGGTCCCGGCGGCGGGCTGTTCGCGCTGCGCATCGCCAATGGCGAGAAGGCCTGGACGGTCCCCCCGGCTGAACCGGCCTGCAAAGGCCAACGCGGCTGCAGCCCTGCGCAGTTGGCCCCCGCCACTCTGATTCCGGGCGTGGTCTTCTCCGGTTCGATGGATGGCCATCTGCGCGCCCATGCCACGGCCGACGGCAAGATGATCTGGGACTTCGACACGCTGAAAGATTTCGAAACGGTGAACGGCGTGAAGGCCCACGGCGGCTCGATGAACGTGGCCGGCCCGACCATCGCGGACGGCATGCTATTCGTGAATTCCGGCTACAATGTGCTCATCGGCATCCCGGGAAACGTCCTATTGGCGCTATCCGTCGACGGGAAGTAATCGCTGAGCAACATGAAATCGAAACTGACAGTATTCGTGTGCCTTGCCCTGGTGCTCGCCGCTCCTTCCGCCGCGGCAGAGCGCGAAACCGTTCGCGCCAATTGGAGCGATTTCCAAATGCAGGTGTCCGGCCGTCATCTGGAGGGCCGGAAACTAAGAGTCACCCTCAGCAGCGGCATGGAAATCAAAACGCGTCTCCGGTCCGTCAGCGGCGCCGGCCTGGTGGTACGCAACGGACGCGACACGAAGCAGTGGTCATCCGGCAGTGCGGACGCGACGATTCCAAAAGAGCAGGTCCGGTCCGTTCGGTTCGAGGGCCACTTAGGACATCGCGGCATTCTGGGCGGCGTGATCGGTTTCGTAGCGGGAGTGGGTATTGGCAGTGCGATCGCCGCGTCGCAGGATGCGTTCACCATTTCGGAAGGACCGGCGATCATCGCGATTCCCGTCGGAATCACGGCGGGAGCGATCGGCCTCGGAGTGGCGGGTTACTACATTGGCCGCGCCACCAGCCCCCCAGCGCCGGAGTTTGTCCTGCAGCAATAAGCGAGAGCTACTTCCCGATACAGAACGTCGAGAAGATCCGGTTCAAAATATCGTCGGCGGTGGTGGCGCCGGTGATCTCGTCGAGCGGGCGCAGCGCCGAGTAAAAATCCAGCAGCAGCATCTCGTGCGGGATCTCGCCCGCGGCGGCCTCGTGAGCCTTTTCCAAACACTCGACGGATTCGCGCAGCAACTGCGCGTGACGCAGGCTGGTGATGAAGCCTGTCTCCTGCTCCCACACACCCTTCGGCGCCACGGCATTCAGGATCGCGTCTCGCAGGCAATCGATTCCGTCACCGGTCAATGCCGATACCGGGATCGACTCTCGCGCAGACTCGAACGCGCGTCCCAGGTCACACTTGTTGCCGACCAGGAGCCAGCGCCCTTGCGCCGCGGCGCGATCCATCAATGCGCGGTCGGATTCGGTCGACGGTTGCGAGAGATCGACCACCACCAAGGTCAGATCGGCATCCGCCATCGCCTGGTAGCTGCGTTCGATCCCCATCGCTTCCACGACTTCCTGCGATTCGCGAATACCTGCCGTATCGTGCAGCTTCACCGGAATCCCGCCAATCGCGGCTGATTCGGAAACCACGTCTCGCGTAGTGCCAGGAATGTCCGTCACGATCGCGCGATCCTGTTCCAGCAGGCGATTGAACAGGCTGCTCTTGCCCACGTTGGGACGCCCCACAATCGCCAGCGCCAGCCCGTCGCGTACCATGTGGCCGTATTGGTAACTGGACGCCAGTTGGCGAACTCCTTCCAACACCGGGTCTATCCGCCGTAGGATCTCGGCCGTCGGCGCGACGCTCACGTCGTCCTCGGCGAAATCGATACCGGCTTCCAGCAGTGCAATCAGTTCGACCAACTGCGCTTTCAGTGGCGCGATGCGGCGCGAAACGGAACCAGATACCTGTTGCGCCGCGATGCGAGCCTGATAGAGCGTGGTGGCTTCGATGAGATCCCGCACTGCTTCGGCGCGCGGCAGATCGATGCGCCCGTTCAGGTAAGCGCGCAGCGTGAACTCTCCCGGCTCGGCGAGCCGCGCGCCCGCTTGGAGCGCACGATCCACCGCGTGGCGCAGCACCACGGGTGATCCATGACACGAGATTTCGATGAGATCTTCCGCCGTATACGTGTGCGGTTTCTCGAAAAACGTGACTACGACTTCGTCGATTGCGTGCCCTTGCTCATCGACGAGATGAGCCATTCGTGCCTGCCACGGACGCCATTCGGCGGCAGCGGGAAATCGCAGGATCGCTTCCGCAATCTCACGCGATCGCTCCCCCGAGATGCGGACAACGCCAAGCCCCCCGCGCCCGGCTGGAGTGGACACCGCAACGATGGTCTCCTCTAGACGCACAGCGAATGCCCTGCCTTGTGGGGCGGCCCTTCCGGGCCGCAGCCGCCTTTCAGGCGGCTATTGGGGACGTCACGAAGCCCGAGGAAGCCGCCTGAAAGGCGGCTGCGGCCCGGAAGGGCCGCCCCACAAAAAACTGAAGGTTGGTAATGATGGGACAGAACCACACTACCGGCGGGCGGTGCGGGAACGGGGACCACCGCCGCCGCGGCGCGGCTCCGGTGCGCGAGGCGGTTCGGGAAGACTCGCCATTCCGGCGGGATACACTACCACCTGCCGAGTTGGCCCGGTCCCGGCGCTCTCGCTGCGAACCGCGGTCTCGCTGCGCAACGCCAGGTGGATCACACGACGCTCGCGGCTGTTCATCGGATTGAAGCGGAACGGCACCCCGGTGCGCTTCACCTTCTCGGCCGCGGTGGTCGCGCTGAGTCGCAACTCTTCAATGCGCAGCAGCCGGTAATCGTGCGCATCGAACGAGATCCGCGAATGATCTTCCGACGGCATGTGAAGCATTTCCATCGTGACATGCTCCAGCGCGAGTAAAAGCTCCGCTTTGTTCGAGAGGAGCAGATCGACGTCCGAGCCATTGAACTTCACGACTATGTCCGGTGTTTCGAAATCGTCCTCCGCCGGTTGCGCGTCCTGTATTTCGAATTGGACGTGGAAACCGCCGCTCTTCAGGACAGAATGCAAAAACGTTTCTACGCGGGGACCGATTGAGGCTACCGTGTACTTTCGTTCGCTCACGGGCTATTTCCTGCCGTTCTTTTTCTTAGGCGGCGGCTGCACCGAGCGAGCTAACTCCTGAGCTGTCTCAGTGCGATTGAAAAACCACTGCTGAGCCACCATGACCAGGTTGCTGGTCAAGTAGTATAACACCAGGCCGCTGGGCAGTTGGTAAAACATGAAGCCGAAGACCAGCGGCATCAGCATCATCATCTTCTGCTGATTGGGATCGGTGCTGGGCTGGGGCATCATCTTCTGCGTCGCGAACTGCGTCACGATCAGGATGATGGGAAGCAGCTTGATCGCCAGATGCTCGGGCTGCGAAAGATCCGTGACCCACAGCCAGTGAGCGCCGCGCATCTCTACCGCCACCTGGAACACCTTGTAGAACGGCCAAATCAGCGCGAGCTGAATGATGCTCGGCAGGCACCCGCCCATCGGGTTCACGCCGTTCTTCTTGTACAAGTCCATCTGCTCCTGCTGCTGGTTGGCCTTGCGCGGATCGCGCATGCTGATGTTCTTGTACTTCTCATTCAGGGCGTCGAGTTGCGGCTTGAGCGCCTGCATCTTGCGCGCCGACTTCATCGTCGTGAGCCGCAACGGGAAGATCACGATGTTGATGATGATGGTGACCACCACGATCGCCCATCCGAAGTTGTGAACGAAGGCGTCATTCAGCCAGTTCACGGCCAGGAACAAAGGCTTCGCCAGAATCGCCATCCAGCCGAAGTCCACCACTTGCTCCAGCTTGGGATTAACCCGCTTCATCAGGTCCAGGTCCTTCGGACCTACGAACACCGAAAGATGATTCACCGGACCGTCGGAGACGGCCGTGCCGGCGAAAGCAGCAGGCTTCTCCTCCAAAGCCGTGCGAACCGTATCGCTGAAGGTCGTCTGGCTCATCGCGCCCGAACCCTCGGGAAGGAACGCCGCGACAAAGTACTGATCCGCAATTCCGCCAAAGGAATAATTGCCCGCCGAGGTAACCGGACCATCCTTTGCGGCCTTGGCATACTTCTCCACCAGCTTGTTATCGCTGGCGTCGAAGTACAGCGTCCGGTTAACCGAAGGAGCATTCGCGACGGTCAGATCACCGAAGCCTCCGCGCCACTCAATCGAGTTCGGAACGGGTTTTCCGTCGACGGTGACCTCGGTGGTGACGTGCGCCAGATAGCTGTTCTTCTGGAACTGAAACACTTTGCGAACGGATGTGTGGCCGTCCGAATACTCGTAGGTGACTCCGAGCCCGTCGGGATTGCCGGTCTGCTTGTAGTAAACCGAATTCACATCCACCGCGGGCTTCTGGCCGGGGAAATAGAGCGAGAACGGATAATTCTTCGCGGCCGTGTTCATCAGCTCGAGAGGCTTGCCGTCGTTTCCCTTGTACTTCTTCAGAAGCCAGCTCCGTACGCTCGCTCCCTGATTGCTGAAAGCGATCTGGAACACATCGTTATCGATGAGGAACGGAGGCTGCGCTTGTTCGGTTGTTGCTGGAACAGCGGGGTTCTCTTCGGTCTTCGCCGGCTGCGCGGAGGCTTCGGCCGCCGGCGTACTAGTTGTCGCTTCCGGCTTCGGCGCGGTCGCCGCGGCGGGCGTCGGCTGGCTGGCGTTCTTCGTGGGCGGCGGGGTCTTGAAGAAATACGGCGTGAGGAACATCACCGCGCCCATCTTTCCAGCACATTGGGATCCTAAGCTTAGAATTCCACGTGGACAAGTTGTCGCG
>JADMIO011605974.1_pt1 | contig 73895 bp, 77 predicted proteins | sample 8958161 | NCBI WGS metagenome assembly JADMIO01 (sample SAMN16585339, study PRJNA669376) | soil metagenome | isolation source: Crop rotation soil | place: USA: Cullars Rotation, Alabama | collected 2011
GCGACAACTTGTCCACGTGGAATTCTAAGCTTAGGATCCCAATGTGCTGGAAAGATCATTGGCCGGCTGCTTCGCGCGTCTTCCGTCTGTATCGTGTGGTCCTGCTTGTAGTAGCGCGGGTCTATCAGGCTGTTCTTAGCTGCTGAGATGCGGTTGTACACGTACGACGGCTTGTAGAACTTATCATCCAGGTTTAGCTCCTTTACGATGTCCTTGATGATGCTCTTGGCATCGTCGGTGTCATAGATCGTAAAGTTGTTAGGATAGCCCAGCTTGTTCGCCTCTGCCCTCAGGATACGGGCAAAGACAGAGTGAAAGGTGCCGATATACAGGTTGCGGGCCTCACGGTTTCCCAGTATGTGCTCCACACGCTCCTTCATTTCCGCCGCTGCCTTATTGGTAAAGGTGAGCGCCAGGATATTAAAAGCATCCACTCCCATCCGCATCAGGTGCGCTATACGTGTCGTCAGTACCTTGGTCTTTCCCGAGCCCGCTCCGGCTACGATCATCAGGGGCCCCTCTATATGTTCTACCGCCTCCCGCTGCTGCGCATTGAGCCCCGCTAAATAGTCTTGCATCTGGTTGCAAAAATACACTCCCTGCACCGCCTGAGAGGGAACGAACATTCCACATTCCAAAGCCTGCAACCGATCCAACTTTTCCAACCATTCCAACTTCTCCAACTTCCCCCTAAGATGACTGCCTCGCCTTACCTCTGACACGCAGCCAAATCCAACTTATTAAAGAACTTCTTTTTGAGTGAATAGTGAACAACGAACAGTGAACAATGCCCACCCCTGATTACCACTGTTCACTCCCTCACTGTTCACTCGCCGTATTTACCTATTGCAAATCAGTAAATCCGTGCGTTTTCCCCTCTCTGTAATATACGAAATCAAGGTAGGGGTATACAAATGTATTTTGCAGGAATAAACGCTATGTCTATGTATACTATGGCTCCTGTTCAGGCATTGCCTTACCTGCATCGGTTTTTCAGACGGGTCGTTTATGATACATATCCCCGCCAAAAAACTATTTCAGAGGCTGTCAGTTCTTGTCGTGAAAGGAACAGACTTTCCTCACTGAACTTAGAGGGAGTTAAAGCATGGCTATACTTCTGTATGTATACCTGTGCTGGAGAGGTTTCTGTAAAAAGTGAGCTTTTTGCTCTAAAATCGTCCGGATTCGCTTTGCTGGTTTTATGATGTGACTGTGCGTCAAAGACAATAAATATTTGGGAGGCCTGCCATTTTACCAAACTCACGCTCTCTCATGCTTTAGGTAGGGCTTGTGTAGGGCCTTGGCCTTGCCTGGGTGGGGCGTAGGGTGGCAGTGAAGAGTGAACAGTGAATAGTGAATAATGCGTGCTAGCCCCCCTTTTACGCCTCAACCCTGACGGAGGGGCGACGGAGATGGGGCGGAGATGCGACGGAGCTATGCCGGAAGGGCGGCGGGCGGCTAGGATGAGCGCGCCCTCCCCCCTTCTTAGATCGTTGATAGACCCTTAGTCAACCATTAGTCGGTACGAGGTCGGCCCTAGCCTGAATGCGGTCAGTATCGACCCGCCAGTGCAGTTGCAGAGAAAGCGATGTGGCTGTGTGCCATGTATTAAAAAGAACTATTGTTCGCACCGTTATCCGCTTTTTTCTGTCGATTTTAGCGCGGGGCACTAATGGTGATGAGGGATAGCGCTTATTGATCCTTTCTGTGCTTTTAGGTAACCCAGGCAGGGGATATTTATCTTGCTTTCACTTGAAGTAAAAAGCCAACTGTTGGTAATACGTTTACCCGGCAATTACCGAAACGAGCGGCGAATATTGCGGAAAATGCTCGTCGGCGGTAATAATTGGAATGCTTTCCGCAAGCGCGGTGGCGAGCAGGAGGCGGTCAAACGGATCGCGATGGTTGTCTATAAGCGGGATGCGGTCATAGGTCGCTATGTGGGCTGCCGTGACAGGCAGGAGTGCAAAACCCTTCTCCTGTGCAAGCTCTATTATCTGCGAAACACTGATTGGCAAAACGTCCAGCTTTCCGATTTTCTGCTTAATGGCAATCTCAAACAGAGATACGTGGGACAGAAAAATAATATTCTGTAGGTCATTAATCATTTGATTCGCTTCCGGGCGTAGGTTGCGCACAGAGCCGGAAGCATGCCAGATGAAAATCTGGGTGTCTAATATTACTCGCATCACATGTAATCCGCAAGGTCGTCCAGCGGCGCATTAAAGTCATCCGGCAATTCGCCTACCGTAATGCCGCGTTTCCCGGCCCATTGCTTAAGCCATCCGGGTTCACGCGGCTGGTCGCTCCTGCCTACAGGCGCATCTGCCTCCGCTCCGATGAATGTGATGATCACCGCCGATTTCTCGGTGGTCGGCGCAGGCTCTGTAATCGTTATCTGACCGTTTTCGTAAATGCCCTTTACTGCGGCGTACATAAGCTCTTGTAAGTTCCTTCTCAAAGATACTTCAATGCGCGCATTAAGGCTATCCTGTTGCGGCGGAAGGCAGGAGCCTTTCTTATTGTCCCGGTGGGGAAGAGTTTATTCAGGTCCTGATCTCATTGCGTTTTCTTGCGGATTCGGGATGGCTGCAAAGATTTTCGAATATCGTTTCAAATCCGAGGACATATTTGATTGCCTGCTCAACACCAAATTGATCCGCGGTGTAATCATATATTTCGTCCAGGTCATTATCCGCCTCTTGAGAAAGCTCGTAAGAAAACAGAGATTTTGCCATTTAAGCTCTGCGATTCTTTGCTTTAGCCTTAAGAATGTCTTTTATGTTACGCTTACTTGTCGCCCCTTCCCATCCTTTGGCTATTTCGCTTCGCAGTTCTTCCAGCACACGATTTCTGTAAAGTTCGTGCAGACGAAGTGCGTCACGAACGACCTCTGAGGCATTTTGAAAATCGCCGCTTAAAAGCTGGGCCGAGATATAATTCTCCTGTTTTTCTGTGAAACTAATGTTCATAACGCTGCTCTTTGATTATAAAATTACCGGAATGTCCAATTTTAGCAGAATCGGACATGACGAATTTAAGAAAAACCATCAGGCGCCCCCCGGGCTCGGCGAAGTCTTTGGACTTCGACGTAGTGGACGGCGGTCTCCGACCGCGGTGATGAGTGTAGTGCTGCCCGGCATGAACGCAAATAGCATCCAACAGGTATGGCAGCAACATAATCATGCAATAGAGATACGCTCGCGGGAATTCTTTGAGCAGCGACTGAATTACCTACATCAGAACCCGGTAAGGGCGGGCGTTGTAGCTGAAACGGAAGACTAATGTTTACAGTAGTGCTTATGAATTTTCCGGTCGGGGAAGGAAGTAAATTGCCTTTACTGTATTGGCATGAATAGCTTTTACTGCGGTCGGAGACCGCTATCCGCTGCGTCGAAGTCCGGAGACTTCGCCGAGCCGGATAATTGGATTTTGTAAATCGCCTGTTTCCCCCAATGCCTGCCTTTCACCCGGAGCACTGATGTAGTGTAAGGAGATCGAAGCTGAACACGAGGGCAGAGCGCAGGTCGCTTTCTAAAGCAGTTGCCGAGGCTGCACGCTGATTTGGATTGTTTTGTATGTCGGCAGATATCTCAGAGACATCTACCGATTTCTTGCCATGATCAGCCGGCGTTGGGAAAATTGTTGGTGCCGGTGATTTGGGCATATGGAGTAGCAGATTGATTAAGGTTAATCCGTGCCCAGTTTATCTTTCAGGCAATCGAAGAACCAATCGCGGGGACGTGGGGAGGGCACGGAGATGCAGCAGGCATTTACCGCAGCTTCTACATTCACGGGAGACCTGGCGGGATATTGCTCGCGAATGAGGCATTACTTGCACTGCGCGGGAAATATCCTGAGATGCGCTTTCTCATTCTCACGCAGCTTGAGCACGAATTCATCATAGTAAGGATGCTGAGAGCCGGAGCTTCCGGCTATATGCTGAAGACGATTAACGCCACGGAACTTAAAGAAGCAATAAAGACAATACTCAAGCAGTCTTTTTATTTCAATAAGCTGGTAACCGGCGTCAGGGCAAGCCGCGCAAAAAAAGGGCTGGAAGAAAAGGACATAAAGCTGTCGGAGCAGGAAGAGGCTTTTCTAAAATGGTGCTGCACAGATTTGAGCTACAAAGAAATAGCAGATAAGATGGGAGTTAATGAAAGTGCGGTCATATATTATCGTAAGCAGCTTTTTCAACGGCTGGGTGTGCAGAGCAGGACAGGGCTGGCATTATGCGCTTTTGTGATGGGCCTTGTGCCCCTGGATGAGATGCAAAGGGCACTTCTCCCCCCGACAGAGGATGCGCAGTAATGTGAGGCCCATGCCGCCAGAGACAGACTAAAACCTACTCAGGTATCGAAAAGCGATTCTCCTTCTTGAAAGTATACTTCACATTGGCAAACGTTAGCATGCCAGCCTTTCTCAGGAATTCTTTGGGTGGCCCATCAATGCCTGTGGCCAGCTCTATCCAAAGCCCGTCATTCATGCGGAATTCCAGTCCAAGGGTGCTACGATAACGTTCCTGCGATTCCCTGGCAGTTTCATTCCCCAGTGCTTTATAGGTGTTCTTCTGATATGCCAGTTCAAAGGAGCCATGCACTTTATAACTGCCTAGCAGAACACGTCCGCCTGCAGCAAATTGCCCTGCATCCGTTGACGAGTCGTTGTAGTCGTAGCTATATTGAAACAGGCTCACAAACTGCATGTGATTTTGCAGGAATCCATGATCGTTAATTCTCCCGCACCAGGATACGAAGCTGCTGAATTTCTGAGCCTGCAATTGTTTCCAGGTGAAATCTGATGAGTTCCAGACGTTGCCTGCGCCTATTTTCAACAAGCCATCGTTCCAGTGTTCTTTTTTGAATTTGGCTTTCTGCTGCGCAATCAAATCATCTACCAATTTGCTGTCTTTCTGATCAGCAGTTTTTTGTGCTTTCCAAGTAGAAATGAAAAAGTCAACCAGCTTGTCCGCTCTCGCGTCGCTTTTATGTTCTTCGCTGAGCAAAGCAATTAATCCATGCTTATATGCAGTTTTCAAACTGTCGAGATTCGCTGGTAGATTGTCATTGAAATTACTAATGCCCATTAATTTGTCCACCCCTTCAACCTCTCCCCAATCGTTTATTAGTGAATCCCGCATCCTCATGAATGCTGCATTGCTTTCTGTTGTAGCTCGCAAAGGAGAAAGCTTGATTCTAATCAGATTGATAAGTTCTCTGAAATAGGGACGGTTGTACGATGGATCAGTGTGGTCATAGACACATATGTTTAAGCCCAGTGCCACCTTTGATCCTGTAGAATCCTGGATGGTTGCGAAGGACAAGAGTGCTTGGCGCCAAAATCTATCTTTTACGTATTCGTCAAAAGTCTTGAAGTTGTCTTTTTGAGGGCTAATGAATCTGTTGGAAAACGTCATACCTGGTGCCCACTCTATAGCAATACCCGGTGGAATTGTCTTTCCACTCGAACCTACTTCAAGTATGCTTGACGCGAACTCTTTGGTAGTGGTCGGTCTATTAATTTTATTTGGATTTACCCCAAGAAGGCCAAAGGCAGTTACATCCGGATTTGAGAAGTCATGATAAAGCGCATCCACTGCCTTTTCATCTTGTGCAAGACAAAAAACGGGTGCAGACATTGCGAGCATTACTGCGAGAATTATCCTATTCATTTTATCCCCTTTTATTACTGTTTTTGCTTGAATTTTCCCTCGTCTGCTATGCGTCGTACACTTGGCTGATCTTTCGAGATTGTGCCCGAATTGTTCCATTCGTCCATGAGCTTTTCATCCTGCCACCATTCAATGTGCAGTTGATAATCGATATCCCTGTCCTCTGCCCTTATAATGCGAAAAGTCCAAAGATCTCTTTTGCCCACATTTTGGTTTCCTAGTTCATATTGGTCTGCGAATGGAGGGCCTGGCGGATCCGGAAAATGCTTTCCGTTGTGGTGCTCATAATCATAGTCAAATTCTCCGCCGGTGATGACGCTGATTTTGACGGTAACATTTTGCTGATCGTCTTTGATGAATATGGTTGCCATTTTGGGTATTTCGCAGTGCCTACTCTAGCTCAGTTTTCGGCCATCCTGTGCATACTCATTTCTTTTAAGTCGCCTTTCTGCAATACACGACTTTTCCGACTAATAGCGTACAGACCATTATGCAGTTGCGCGTCTGTTGAGAGTCAGAATGCACCGTTCATTTGCGCTATTTCCCTTCATCTTTACCCTTCTGCGTCTGGGACTGCGGCTTCGCACCGGTACCCCGTATGTTAGACAGCTTGTTGATCATATCAAACCAGAAAGGAGCACCCAGCATAATGGCCATTACTGTTGCAAACCAGCCGGGCAGGTGAGCACCGACAGCCTTTACGATACCTTTCTGCTTGATTATATTCTTTTCATTATCAGTCCAGCCTAATGGCAAGCTGGACGGCACTGATCCTTTCAGGCTATCCAAGGCGATCTGGATGCGTTTTGTGGCAGCGGAATCCTTTATATCCTGCATTGCTTGTGCGGTGCCCTGCGCTTTATCTGCAAAACTCTTTGCCTCCTCCTTGTGATCGTACAGGTACTTGCTGATACTGATCGCATCAGCATTTAAAGAGACCACTACCACCAGCCCCACCCAGAAAGTGAGTGGGCGGGTATATTTCTTCTTCATCTTACCTCCGATCCTATCCATGCTCGAGTCAAACCAGCCCTCCAGTTTTTCACGGAATACCTGAAAGGAGTTCTTAGCGTCTAAGGGTGGCTCTGCATTTGGCTGAGCGGTAATAGTAGCAGGTGCGAGCATCTTGGCTTCGCTGCCCAGCAGCAGTATCGTGCGACGGAGCTCTGTTGAGAGTAAGGAACTGCCATCCAATGCTGTTGCTTTTTCTATCGCATCCAGTAGTTCCTGCAAGGTCTCCGGCATCTTTCCGTTGGGGTTGGATGGATTGAATGTCACCTTCTCTATCAGAGCAGATACGAAGTTTTTGGCATCGATAAAGGAAGTAGCCTGGCCTTCCTTGGCGAGCGCCGTAGTGAGGCAGTGATCGGCAATAGCTTGTCCCAGCTTGATGATGTTACCATCAGGCTGCATCAGCTTCTTGTCGAATATGGTCATCAGCCACTTGGTTAGGATCTTGCTCCTGTAGTTCATCTTGGTCATGATGACCTCCACCACAGCACTGCTGATGATGCTGAGGATGAAAAAGATGAAGACCAGGCCAAGCAGCAGGTCGAGTATTGGGAATCCGGACATATGCCAGAAGCTTTATGGGATAGGGGTGGTACTTAGATGGTTTTGTCTTTATCGCTTGTGGCATTGGCTACCTTGTTTACAGCATAAGGAGCCAGCCCTATGCCAAGCGCAATCAGTACGCCGGTCAATTTGGTCAGGTCTGGTGCGTTACCGGTAACGAGGTAAAAGTAGACGTAGAAACAAGTGGAGATTAAAGCAACAAAAAGTAGTAACATGCCACTGAAGAATGCAAGCAGGCGGGAGGCAGAGGGTCTGGAAATGGGCTGATTACCGTTCTTTTTGTCCTTCATGGAAACCTCGATGGTCGGCGGGAAGAGTTGGATCAGGCTGTTCATTACTACCGGCGATACTGATGCCGGGTTAAGCAAACTCCCAAGATCGGAAAGTGCTTTATCGTAAGCAGATTTGGCGGCCTTTTTCTCGTCGTCAGTTTTCAGAGCGTTGTTTTGAACAGCAACATAATTCTCGTTGGCAAGCTTTGCCGCGTCAAGTGCATTTTGTACGGCAGTCTTTCGCACCTGGTCATCTGCAGACTGAGTACCCGCACCTACACCAGCATTAGCCATCAGTCTCATGATGGCCTCTGCAGAATACTGCGGATTCTCCTTTGTTTCCTTATCATTTACGTTTTCGGCTAACGCGGTTTTAATCCATGAATGACTCACAAAAAGCCAAATGAGTATGGCTGCAATTAGCACTGCGATTAGCCAACACAAGCCCACTCCTAGCCTCGGGTAAGGTTCTCCTTTATAGCCGTTTCCGCCGCCATGTCTATCGGCCATGGCTTTATACTTCTGCAGACTTTCTTTTGCGGCGTCCACCTCGACCTTTAAAGCCTCGAGGGATTTGCTGCTTTCCTTCATCCGTTTTTGAATTGTGACACTATCGGCAGCATTTGCTTTGGCCAGGCTCGCCGAATCTGCCTTTATTGCACTATCCAAACTGGCAAGCGTCGTAGTCTTCGCTTTGAGCACCGAATCATAATGCTGTACTTCCTTCAGAATTGCTTCATGATCATTGGTGTCAATTTGCTGAGCAGACGTACTGCTAGAGCAAGCGATAAAAAGTAGAAATACGAGTATCTTTTTCATGTCAGAATTTGGTAAAGGAGAATCTGTTGCTAATGGAGATTAATGGCTGTTCACAAAAGCTGTTGGCTTGCACAGTGTTTCGAAATGTGATCGTGTTTATTATTTCCCGCTACCAAAGTATAACGCGTTCTGTTATTTAGGTAGTGGTGGCTGCCTTTTCTTTTATTGAGGGTTCGGGTACGATCATGAAACGGTCATCCCTTGGGTTGCGTAGTGATGCATTGACAATACTGATGAGAGCACAAAGCAAATTCCGCGTAACATCGCAACGTTATGAAGCGGATTGCAACGCTATATAAAGCCTCCTACTCCGGCCTTTCGCCTGCCAACTGGTGGCTCAGCGCAGTAATGCTCATCAACCGGAGCGGCACCATGGTAGTGCCCTTCATGACACTGTACCTTACGCAAAGCCTGAATTACAGTGTCACGCGCGCAGGTGTCGTATTCGCCATCTTCGGCATGGGTGCCATCTGCGGAGGCTTCATAGGCGGCCGCCTTGTAGATCGCTTTGGCTTCTACGCAGTGCAACTGGTAACACTGGCCTGCGGCGGTGCATTATTCATGGTGTTGGGGCAGATGCGGTCCTATCCTGCCATATGCATCACGACTTTCGTGCTGAGTATCGTCAATGAGTCATTTCGCCCTGCCAATGCCATCGCTATTGCACAATACAGCAGCACTGAAAATCGCACCCGCTCGTATTCTCTCAACCGGTTGGCAATAAACCTCGGCTGGGCATTTGGAGGCTCGCTCGGTGGCTTTATAGCAGCGCACAACTATCACTTGCTGTTTATCATCGACGGCTTCACCAATATCGGGGCCGCTATCCTGTTGCGCCTTGTTCTTTCACCACGCAGGCAGCCAGCATCTGTGAAGAAGCCCAAGAGCCACGACGCGTCGGCGGGAAGTGCATACACGGATATAAGGTATCTCGCCTTTTCCTTATTCGTCCTGATGTATGCATACACCTTCTTTCAGTTATTCAGCACGCTGCCCGTCTACTTCAGGCGTGAGCTGCATCTCTCCGAGAGCGTTATAGGTGCCACCATGGCGAGCAACGGTATTATGATCGCCTTGTTTGAAATGGTGCTCATCTTTAATCTGGAGGGCCGGCGTCATCCGCTGCAGTTCATTCCGGTCGGCACAGCCCTGGTAGCCATTTCGTATCTCATCTTCAACATTCTGCCTGGGGGATTGCTGGTAGCTATCCTTAGCACTATCCTCGTTACTGTGGGAGAGATGTTGTCTATGCCCTTCATGAATACCTACTGGATTAGCAGAACTAACGATCACAACCGAGGGCAATACGCGGGACTTTACACCATATCATGGTCGGTTGCACAGGTACTGGGGCCAGCCACCGGAGCCCGGTTTGCAGATGCCTACGGATTCAGCGCACTGTGGACATACATTACAGGTATGGCGGTGCTGTCGGCGTTAGGCTTTTGGATGCTGCACCGGCTGGGCCACAAACCCGCAGAAAAGCTAGCCAGCTCCAGCATTACCTCCTAATCAAGCAGATGCTCCCGTTCTCGATACATACCACAGGCGTCATTGCGAGGAGGGAACGGAATGAAGCGAGCGCAGCGAACGAATGCAGAGACCGACGAAGCAATCTCACATCTCACGTGCATAGGCTGTGAAGTCGCGCCAGATAAAACGCCTCACCTACTCCCAAACAAAAGGCTACCGATCCGCACCATCGTGCTCCCCTCCGCCAATGCAATCTTGTAGTCATTGCTCATACCCATAGAACAAATGTTGAAGTAATCCTTCCCGAGAAACGTCGACTTCTTAAGGTTCATAAAGAAAGCATGCAGCCTGAAGAATTCTGCCTTGATCTGCGCCTCATCTTCCGTAGCCGTAGCCATACCCATTAACCCACAAATGCGTACCGACTGCAACGTGTCTTCCTGTGCCTCGTAATACTGTAACAGCTCAATGATTTCCTTTTCATCCATACCAAACTTAGTCTCCTCATCTGCAATATCCATCTGCAGCAACACATCAATAGCACGCTTATTCTTCGCCGCCTGCTTATTAATCTCAAGCAGCAACTTAAAAGAATCAACCCCATGTATCAGATGAACGAAGGCTGCGATATACTTAACCTTATTGCTCTGCAGATGCCCGATAAAATGCCAGTGAATATCCTTCGGCAACACTGCAGCCTTTTCAGAAAGCTCCTGCACGTAATTCTCCCCAAAGTCCCGCTGCCCCAAAGCGTAAAGCCCCTCAATATCCTCAACAGGCTTAATCTTAGAAACAGCCACAAGCGTAGCCCCGGCAACCTGAAGCTCCCCAACAATCTCCCGCCAACTATTCTCATTAACCATAATAAACCTATCAACGTATCAACCTATCAACGTATCAACCTCTCAATACTGCTCCTGCTCATTCGGAAAATCCTTTGCCTTCACATCCTTGATGTATGTCTCCACAGCTCCCTTCACAGTATCATAAAGCGACGCGTAACGCCTAAGGAAGCGCGGCGAAAACTCCTTGTTCAATCCTAGCATATCGTGCATTACCAATACCTGCCCATCCACGCCACCGCCCGCACCAATACCGATCACGGGTATCTTCAATTGCTGAGCCACTTGGGTACCAAGTGTCGCAGGTATCTTCTCCAGCACTATTGCAAAACACCCCGCCTCCTGTAGAATATCCGCATTGCGGATAAGCTGCGCGGCTTCTGCCTCTTGCTTGGCCCGCACAGCGTAAGTACCAAACTTATAAATGCTTTGCGGCGTCAGGCCCAGGTGACCCATCACCGGCACGCCCGCAGATATAATGCGTTTAATAGACTCCACCACCTCCTCTCCCCCTTCCAGCTTTATGGCATGCGCACCAGCTTCCTTCATGATCCGGATGGCAGAATTAAGCGCCTCTTTTGAATTCCCCTGGTAAGAGCCGAACGGCAGATCCACAACAATCAGGCACCGCTCCGCACCACGCACTACACTCTGCGCATGATATATCATCTGGTCCAGTGTGATAGGCAGCGTCGTTTCATGACCTGCCATCACATTGCTGGCAGAGTCGCCCACAAGCAGTACATCTATCCCCGCATCATCCAGAATGCGCGCCATAGAGAAGTCGTAGGCAGTAAGCATAGAGATCTTCTCCCCATGGTTTTTCATCCATTGCAGGGTATGCGTAGTAACGCGCTTTACTTCAGTATGAACGCTCATTTTATGTTGATAGGTTGATACGTTGATATGTTGACAGGTTGATAAGGTGGCTCCTCGGAAAGAAAATGCGTGCTAATGTATGCTGTGTTGAATTGTGCTCTTGTCAGACGTATCAACGTATCAACGTATCAACATATGAACGTCTAACCAAAGACCCGATTAGCAATCATCATAGCCTCCTTGAGCGCCTCACGATTAATATCAGGATATATGTCGTGCTCATCACACCACAGAAGCACGTTCTCAGTAGCAATATTGCCCACCAGTACATCTTCGGCCATAGGGCAACCACCTATTCCCTTAATAGCACTGTCAAAACGTGTACAGCCAGCATTGTAGGCAGTATCAATCTTCATCCTCCAGTTGTCTGCCGATGCATGGAAATGCGCCCCAATGCTCACCTCAGGAAACGCAGGAATAAGATTTCTGAATAAGTAGTCGATCGTTTCCTGCTGTGCCACACCTACCGTATCGCTCATAGCAATCGTACGAATGCCAAGCGCTGCAAGCTTTCCCACCCATTCAATAGCTATCTCTGCATTGTATGGGTCTCCGTAAGGATTGCCAAATCCCATAGATATATACACAACCAGTTCCTTCCCGCGCTGAACACAGAGCTTTTGTATTTCCTCTACCTGTGTAAGCGACTGGGCAATGCTCTTATTCGTATTGCGCTGCTGAAAGGTCTCTGAAATAGAAAAGGGAAACCCTAAGTAGCTGATCTCGTCATATACAACAGCTTCTTCAGCACCACGAGTATTAGCAATAATAGCCAGCAGCTTTGTCCTGCTGTCGTCTAGCTGCAATTGCGGAATCACCTCCTTCGTGTCAGCCAGTTGCGGAATGGCCTTAGCAGATACAAAAGACCCAAAGTCCAACACATCAAATCCCACACGCAGCAAAGCATTCAGATAAGTCACCTTATCCGCCGTAGATATCGGATGCGCCCATCCCTGCATAGCATCCCGCGGACACTCCACCAGGCTAATACCACTTTTTGTCTCCTGCATGATCAATAATAAGGTCGATAAAAGTATGTCCCTTTATTATGCTTCGCCTGATTATGGCATTGCCGCAACCTATTTATCAGATATCAGTTCCAGGAATGCCTCCAAACCCATCAGCTTCTGTGCGTCTAAGTGATAGTGAATGTTGTGTCTGTAATACGTCTGAAGATCGTAATGCGGAAACGGATTCGCTGCAACGATATCGTCAATATGGTTTAGCCCCTCCGCATTAGCAGCATTAAAGCGATCGATAAAATCCTGTGGCAGGTCCTTATTAGCCACCCAGGCAGCAAACACAAATGGCAACCCCGTCCAGTCTTTCCAGGTATGAGCCAGATCGTATATGTAGGTAAAGTTGTGTCGCTGCTCAAGTGCTCTGTCCCCAATGATCACTCCCGCAGTAGTCCCTTTAATATGCGTAATGTAATCCTCCGGAGCAGGCACCAACGCTACCTCCTTCTTCCAATAGTCCTTCAGCAGTAGGGTAACCAACCGCACCGAGCTTCGACTCTGATAATCCAGGTAAACAGTCTCAATCTCCTCCAAAGGCACCTTACTGAACAAGGCAACAGAAGCCACATCCCCATCAGCAGCAATCCCATAGTCACTCACGCGCCTTGCCCCCGGTATACCTGGCATAGCAGCAACAGGCAATAGCGCCACATCAATACGATCCTCCATCAAGGATGTCGCAAGGTTAGCGGGATAGTCAAGCAACAGCTCAATATCCTCCATCACCTCACTCCGCTCAATACCCCATAGCAAAGGCTTAGTATTCAAATAAGAAACCGCAGCAACCTTAATCTTCCTCAAGTCAATAATTTTGGCCGCGAAGGTATGCCCCTTGTATATTCATTAAGGCATTAAGCCCACCACTACAACGCTATCCAACGTCATCCAACGCTATCCAACGCTGTCCAACTTTTCCAACCACTCCAACTTTTCCAACCGCTCCAACTCCCCAGTGTCTCAACTCATCATCTACACCGACGGCTCCTCCCGCGGCAACCCCGGCCGCGGCGGCTACGGCGCCGTACTCATGTGGGGCGACAAGCGCAAGGAAATTTCCTGTGGCTATAAACACACAACAAACAACCGCATGGAGCTGATGGCAGTGATAGCAGCCCTGAAAGCCCTCACCAAAGAAGGCCTGAACATCACCATCTTCACCGATTCCTCCTACGTAGTCAATGCAGTAGAAAAAGGCTGGCTCCAGGGCTGGCTACGCACCGGCTTCAAAGGCAAGAAGAATCCCGACCTCTGGCAGGAATATGCCACCCTTTCCAAAAAGCACCACATCCGCTTCAAATGGGTAAAAGGCCACGCCGACAACCCCTTCAACAACCGCTGCGACCAACTAGCCACCACAGCAGCAGACAGCGGAAACCTAATAGAAGACGAAGGTTACGAAGGAGCTTAACCACCATCTACACTGACGGCCAATCCCTAATTCCATAGGTCTCAGCGACTTTGTCATCCTGAAAGGATCTACGGAGCAGCTGTGCAACGTCTTTTATGGGCCACCACCAGGGCATCTTTCACACCCTAAGCCCAAACTTCCTATACACAAAGCTCATCAGCCACATAGGCCCGATCATCAAAAACTGCACATCCTTAAAGAACGACGGCTTCTTCCCTTCCACCTTATGCCCATAAAACTGCCCAATCCAGGCAATGACAAACAAGGCTGTGCAAATGGACCACAATGGCACCGGACTATAAGTCTCGATTAGATAAGCCAACCATAAGCAAAAGCAGCCAAACAGTAGCATCCCGACCCAAATGGTTCTTGAAAGAACAAGATAGTAAGCGCTGACCAGCGCGATTAATATGATCCCGGCATTCAATTGCAGAGAATGCGTAAGCTGAACTGGGAGCTTAATGCTATACAGCAGCCCAACAATCGTAAAGAAAATGACAGGCACACATATCCAGTGAATGGTTTTGTTCGTCTCATTCTGATGGCTATACCCATACTCATTAAGCCATTCGTTTGCTGTTTTCATGAGACTGGTTTTATGAAGTGAACAATAGCTTTTTGTCAACCCAAAGCTCCAGACTCGCCAGCCCTATTCCTAATTGCTTTCCGCAAAACCTAAAATAGGTTTTTGCAGTTTTTAAGAAACAAGCTTCGAGTCAAGAATGAAGGAGGCAGTGTAGATTAAAAAGCCATAAACGATATTGCAAATCAACAAATTACAAATCATATGGTGATCTCCTTACTAATCGCCTATAAATAAATAATTATGCGCCTGTAATGGTTAGGTTATAGATAATCTAACCCAAATCTAAGCCATACCTCAGCCAGGTCTCACCCAAGGTTGAGCCAGTTTAACCCAAGTCTACTGCCACACAAAAGCCACGTAATAGCATATGGAATGACCATCAGTTGTATTGCAGTAACCACCGCCACCTGTACGAGCTTGCAACACCAACGCCGCTATTACCATTCTTTCACAATGTCTAACCACCCGACCCCTCACTTTAATTTAACTTTGATGCCCGTCTCAAGTGTACTATGGCCGATTATTCATTCATTTCCAACGCGCATCCCCAATACATAGAAGGTCTTTATACAGACTACATTAAGAATCCGGAAGGTGTAGATCCCGAATGGGCGTCGTTCTTCAAAGGCTTTGATTATGCAGTTGGCCGCAATGGCGGCAGCGTGGCAACGGCGCCCGGCAAGCCCGTGGAAGGTGACCAACTGATGAAGGAGTTTGGCGTGGTACGTATGATACTTGCATATCGCCGCCGCGGACACCTCCTGGCCACAACGAACCCCATTCGCCCGCGCAAGGACCGTAAGCCCTTTCTGGCACTGGCAGATTTCGGACTTAGTGAAGCCGACCTGGATACCCCTTTCGCCGCAGGTTGGTACATTGGCCAGGCCGGTGCAAAGCTTCGTGATATACTCGCCTTCCTGAAGAAGACCTATGCCGGCGATGTCGGCATCGAGTATGCCTACATCAGCGACAAGAACAAGTTTGTTTGGGTAGAGCGTGAGTTTGAGGCCATGCAAAATCAGGAGCTGACTGTAGACCAGAAGAAACGTATCCTGGAGAAGCTCAATGAAGGCGTGATCTTCGAGAAATTCCTTCACACGAAGTACATAGGCCAAAAGCGCTTCTCGCTTGAAGGCGGTGAAAGCACGATCCCGGCGCTTGATACCATGATCAACGAGGCTGCAGCAGCCGATGTAAAGGAAGTGGTGATAGGCATGGCCCACCGGGGACGTCTCAACGTCTTGGCGAATACACTCGGCAAGACCTACGAGCAGATATTCTCTGAGTTCGAGGGAAATATGCCTGCGGACACTACCATGGGCTCAGGTGATGTAAAGTACCACCTAGGCTTCCGCGCCACTCATAAAAGCCCTTCAGGCAAAGAGGTCAATGTGCAACTTTGTCCCAACCCGTCGCACCTTGAGGTCGTAGACCCGGTAGTAGTGGGCTTTTCCCGCGCCAAGGCAGATGTGCTCTACAATCATAAGTACGATCGTGTACTCCCCATCCTTATCCATGGCGATGCAGCGGTCGCAGGACAAGGTGTAGTATATGAGCTGCTCCAGATGAGCAAGCTCGACGGCTATGAGACAGGCGGCACTATCCACTTCGTCATCAACAACCAGATAGGATTCACTACTGACTTCGACGATGCACGTTCTGCCGACTATTGTACTAGTGTAGCCTCAATGGTACAGGCCCCTGTGCTACATGTAAACGGAGACGATCCGGAGGCTGTAGTAAAAGCAGCTAAGCTGGCCGTAAAGTATCGCCAGGAGTACAATCAGGACATCTTTATTGACATGGTATGCTACCGCCGCCATGGTCACAACGAGGGCGACGATCCAGCCTTTACACAGCCTACGCTTTATGACCTGATCAAGAAGCATCCTAACCCCCGCGAGGTATACAACGAGAAGCTCATTGCTCGCGGAGATGTGGACGCCGCCCTTGCGAAGGAGATGGAAGAGAAGTTCTGGAAAACGCTCCAGGACCGCCTTGACGAGGTAAAGCAAAACCCCATCCCCTACAAGCTCCAGGCGCCCGAAGAAGCATGGACAAAGCTGGCCCGCGCCATCGACAAAGACTTTGTAAAGTCACCGGACACAGGTATAGCGAAAGAAGAAGTTGAGCGCTTGTTCCGTCTCCTGATGGCCACACCGGAAGGCTTTGAGCCATTGCGTAAGATTCAAAAGTTGCTCGATGAAAAAGTGAAGCTGTATGAAGGCGAAGGGAAGCTGGATTGGGCAACAGCAGAGTTGCTGGCTTATGCATCTCTCCTTGCTGAAGGCCATGATATACGCATGAGCGGCCAGGACGTACAGCGTGGCACCTTTAGCCACCGCCACGCTGTCCTGCACGATGAGACGACCAATAAGAACTACAATCGTGTAGCTGGTGCTTCCAAAGATGGCTCACAGTTTTACATCTATAATTCCCTCCTGTCTGAGTTTGCGGTACTAGGCTTTGAATATGGCTATTCAATAGCCAATCCTGCCGCCCTCACCCTCTGGGAAGCTCAATTCGGCGACTTCGCCAATGGCTGCCAGACAGTAATTGACCAATACATCGCATCCGGCGAAACAAAGTGGCAAAAGATGAGCGGTCTGGTAATGCTTTTACCGCACGGCTATGAAGGACAAGGCCCAGAGCACTCCTCAGCCCGAATGGAGCGTTTCCTGCAACTCTGTGCTGAGAACAATATGGCAGTGACAAACATTACCACCGCCGCCAACTTCTTCCATGCCCTCCGCCGCCAGCTAGCCTGGACTTTCCGGCTTCCGCTTATCAACTTCTCTCCAAAGGCCAATCTGCGCCTCAACAGGGCATACTCTGCCATTGAGGACTTCACCACCGGCAGTTTCCTCGAGGTTATAGATGATCAGACTATTACGTCGGCAGCTAAAGTGAAGAGAGTAGTGCTGTGCAGTGGTAAGCTCTACTACGATCTCTCGGAAAAGCAGGCTAACGACGCGCGTACAGACGTTGCATTGGTGCGGCTTGAGCAGATTCATCCATTGCCAACGGAGCAGCTTAAATCCCTGCAGGAAAAGTATAAGAAAGCTGAATGGATATGGGCACAGGAAGAACCACTGAACGCCGGCGCTGCATCGTTCCTTCGTATGAACTGTGACATACCATTTAAGAAGATCATATCCCGTGGGCTTCGTGCGGCTTCTGCTACAGGCTTCAGCAAGAAGCACGCGCAGGAACAGACTTCAATTATCGAGGAAGCGTTCACATTGTAGTCTCTGCGTCAATTCATTGACGCATGCCTCACACTTTTGCCAAAGGGGCTGTCTATAGTATTGAATAGTCAATATCATAGTACAGGTTTGTTGGGCTCTGTGTCTTTGCTTTTTTCCGCTACATTTAGTCCGGCAAATATCACAGTTACAACATCACTTCCATGAAAGCAACTATTGGCGTTTACGAAGACCAGGCAAAAGCAATTGCCGCTATAGAGGAATTAAAAGCCGCAGGCTTCCCCGAGAAACAGATATCCGTTTTGCACCGTACCAGGGAGGTAGAAAATCCTGTTGATCCGGGCGAAAATGAAGAGGGGACTGGCATCGATTCAGATAATGCATATCAGACTCCTATGCGCATAGCCGCAACCGGCGTAGGCATTGGTGCAGTCGTAGGTCCTGTATTAGGCGCCCTTGCTGGTGTTGGCGTATTGGCTATTCCCGGTCTTGGAATTCTTGTAGGTGCGGGCGCACTGGCAGGAGCCATTGCAGGTCTTGATGTAGGCATCATAGGTGGCGGCATTATCTCTGCCCTTGCCATCGCACGCGTGAATAGGCATCACGAAGAGTTGTATCACGAGCACCTTGAAGCAGGCCGCTATATCGTTATAGCCCAGGGAACTGAAGCTGAGATAGAGCATGCCCGTGATGTATTGGGCGGTCATGATGAGCATATGCAGCTCGATACCCATGTTTGAAGGTCTGGTGGTTAGGTTTTGGTAGCACGTATAAATGGCAGTTAGGCCTGTGTGAATTATGTTCCGGACGATTACTTTGATATGCTTTATTGGTATGACCTTACCGGCCATGGCACAAAAGCATGGCAAGAAGCATCATCATAATCACAATAAGAAAGAAGGGAGCGCTTCTCATCCGCACAAGTCCGCAACCGGAAAGCATTCGGGCGATATGCAGCAGCCAACGGCATCAGTGCCGCAGGAGGCTTCGTTCCACGCGGATTTGAAGAAGAGGAAAAAAGTTGTGATCACACCTGCCCCGCCACCTCCGCCGGGTCCGGACCCTATTCCCCGTCGCAGAGACCCTTAACAGAACTTTGGGGCTCATCTTAAACCTCGGCATTGTAGTTGTGTCTATACCGGTAGACAAAAAGACTGCAAACATGAAAAGGAAAGCATTTATCATTAGCGCACTTATTGCTGTGCTATGCATAGGGTTCATTAATGAAGCGGGCGCTCAGCGCTGGGGGCATCATCCTCGTGGCCACGCTTATGGATATTACCGCCACCATCCACGCGTATGGGTGACACCACCGCCTCCACGCCCCATAATAGTAGCTCCTCGCTATGGCTATCACCACCGCTATTATGGCCCGCGTTATTACCGTCCTGCTCCACGCTATTATGGCTACTATCGCCCTTACCATCGCAGGTGGTAGTCGTTGTACCTACAGCTACAATAAGAAAACCCGCAACTATTCGCTGCGGGTTTTCTCTTTTATGTACTTTAAGTTACTGGCCTATAGCCTCATTTATTTCCCTGCTGTCTGGCTTAAGGGCAGAAGGAAAAACAGCTACCAAATTACCTTTTTCGTCTATCAGGTACTTCTGGAAGTTCCATTCCACTTCAGAGTCCCGGTATTTGTTATGAGCCTTCTCTGTAAGCCAGTGATATATCGGCGCCATATCATTTCCCTTGACAGATATCTTGGCCCCCATAGGAAACGTTACCCCATAGTTCCGCTGGCAGAATTGTCCGATCTCCTCATTTGTACCAGGCTCCTGGGCTCCAAAGTTGTTGGCAGGGAAGCCAACGATCATTAGGTTATTCTTGTGGGCCTCATAGAGTTTCTCCAGGGCTGCATATTGCGGTGTATAACCACATTTCGACGCGGTATTTACAATAAGGATTTTCCTTCCCTTAAAGCTTGAAAAGTCGATTGTATCACCCAATAGACCGGCAACCTTAAAATCATAGATGGATGACGGTACGCTTGCTGTCTCTTTAGGACTGAACAAAAGCAGGAGTTTGAAGAGTAAGGCGATGGACAACATGATGAAATGTTCTTGTTATGTTAGTTGCAGTGCAAAATTAAGCCACCGTCCGTCCTTCGGCCTCTATTCACGTACTTTTGCGTCGCTTTAAACAGCGCCATGAATAACCAGGATCAGCCTCCCTCGACGAATGAACTTACGCGAGATCAGGGACCGCATACGTGCGGGCGAGGTGCGCGCGCTCTTTACGCGCGACAATGCAGCTAATACTGCACCTCAGCTTCATGCCTCTGACAAAGCAAAGCTGATCGATGCTCTTGACCTGGAAGAAGCCCTCCCTGCCTTTACGACGCTGGGAGTGGAGCAGGTAGAGGTCTTTCCTTATTTAGATCTGGAACTCCAGAAGGCACTGATCGATCAATTGCCTCGCGCGCGCGTATCCAGTATTCTCAACGCACTCTCTTCTGACGACCGTACAACACTCTTTGCGTCATTCGAAGACGATGAGTTACCACAATACCTGGCGTTACTCAATCCGGAGAATGAAAGCACCACTCATGATCTGCTCGAATATCCGGAAGATAGTGTGGCTATGCTGGTGGACACCGGCTTTGCCACCGTACGGGAAGACATGAGCGTTGTAGAGGCCATGCAGCACCTGCGCCTTAATCTCAAGGATAATGAAGCAGCCGATGTATTCTTCGTAGTAGATCGTGAAGGCCATCTGATCGATGATATTCCGGTACGTAGGCTGGTCCTTAGCGAACCCTCGCAGACCATCCGTGAGATTATGGATGGCTTCTACGTCTCATTGCGCATCACCGATACCAAGGACGATGCGATTGCACGCTTCAAAGAATATGATAGGGTAGTACTCCCCGTCGTAGATGAGGATAATAAAATGCGCGGCGTAGTAACAATCGATGATGTGCTGGATGTAGCGGAGGAAATGGATACCCGGGAGATGCAACAGTTCGGTGGTATGGAGTCGCTTGATTACCCGTATGTGGACACGCCTTTCTTTACGCTCATCCGCAAGCGGGCAGGCTGGCTCATTATCCTCTTCCTCAGCGAAATGCTCACAGCATCTGCTATGGGCTATTTCGATAAGGAGATCCAGAAGGCGGTAGTACTGGCGCTTTTCGTTCCCCTGATTATTTCCAGTGGCGGCAATAGTGGTTCTCAGGCAGCAACCCTCATCATTCGTGCTATGGCGCTAAAGGAGCTGTCCATTCGAGACTGGTGGTATGTAATGAGGCGTGAGATCCTTTCCGGCATTACGCTTGGGCTTGTGCTCGGTACTATAGGTTTCCTGCGTATCACTGCCTGGCAGGAGTTACATTGGTATAATTACGGTCCGCACTGGGTGCTTTTGGCAGCCACTGTGTTCTTTTCCCTTATTGGTATTGTGTTGTGGGGTACCCTCAGTGGCTCCATGATCCCCATTCTACTCAAGAAGTTCGGCCTTGACCCTGCTACCTCCTCTGCTCCCTTTGTCGCAACATTGGTAGATGTTACAGGACTGGTCATTTACTTCAGTATTGCCGCAGCGCTGCTCAGCGGCACACTGCTTTAGCTGTTGAAAAAGAAATCCAACTACTTCACACCTGTAGCATATCCTCTCATGAAGAGATTCATTGTTCCGTTAAGTATCCTGATCTTAAGCGTGACAACAATTTCCTGTACCGACAAGAAGAAAGAGTTCAGGAAGATGCTGGCCAAGGAATGTATTGAGACGGGCGATAAACAGTTCAGTGATTCAAAGGTGAAAGCCTACTTCCATCAATATTGCGAGTGCTCCAGTGAAAAGATGTCCGAACAGATAAGCAGGGAAGAGTTCACGAAGATGAAAGAGGAGGGCAATGATGCAGCACTGCAGGCTAAGATCATGCCAATTGTTCAGCCTTGTCTCGACGAAATGGAGAAGAAAATGAATGCAGGCAAATAAGTCCGTATGTGTAGGGACACGCTTGGCGGCGGCGTGTTCTAATTGAGCCTAATTCAAGGAAATATCCGGAAGCGAAGAGGCGATCGTATTGTGAAACATCAATGGCTGGCACATTACGTCAGTAAAGTATGGGTGCAATGGAAAGCTAGCTACAACTTCCATAGCATCCTGCTCACTCTCAGCTGTCACTACACACCACAGGTTTTGTCTTGATTGGGAAAGACTGTAAGTAAGTAGCCTTCCATCTGAAAATAGCTCTGCCACCCGCGCTCGCTGCATTGGTATCCGCTCTGCCATCTCATCGGTCATGGGTGGCAGCTCAAACTGAAACATATAGGCTGTCATAGAAAAAAGAAACGGCGCAACCCGTATCATAAGGTTGCGCCGCTAAGGTAAGTCTATAATTACACCGTCATCTGATTAGAGTTACATTGCCCGTCGCCTTTATTCGTTCCTGGTTGAGGCAGGCTCCTTCTGCTTCCCATACGTAAACCCCAAATGGTGCTTTTTCGCCATTATACATACCATCCCATTCTTTGGTCGGATCGCTGGTGCTAAATACTTCCCGACCCCACCGGTCAAATATCTTGAAGTAGTATAGCACTGCCATCTGCCGGTTCTTCATACCAAACAGCTTGGGCAGCCCCGCCTGGTTATCCGGCGCAAACGCATTAGGCAGGGTAAAGCCGTTACATTGAACCTTGACCATTACGGTATCGATGTCCACGCAGCCAAGAGTATTGGTTACCATCAGGTAGTAGTTCTTGGTAACTGGTGGGTTTACTGTCGGGTACAGACTGAAGACATCATTGATATTCTCAGGCGGGAACCATTGATAAACCAAACCAGGGGTCCTTAGCGTATTTGGCCCTCCAAGTATAGTTGTCGCTCCGTCAGGAATAGCCCTGTCTGGACCCGCATCGGCCTTTACATTGCTCACGTTCACCTTCAATACTGTATCCACCTCGCAGCCATTGAAGAACGGAATGCGAATGGTGTAGTTGGTGCTTTGCTTCGGGAATACATAAACACTTGCCGATGCAGTATCGCTTATGTTGTAGTTAGGAGACCAGTAATAGTTCGTCGCTCCCTGCGAATTAATGAACAGGTGAACAGTATCTCCCTGGCAAACAAGTGTATCGTGGCTAATAGTGATCGGCGGTACGCTGAATACCCTTATCTGCTGGCAGCTAACTTCCATGTTTGGCAAACCCTCATTCACTGCTAGCGTGATAGTAAAGTAGCCTGCTGTGTCATAATGGAACGGTGGCGGAATGGGATCAGTAGACGATTGTATGCTCGCACTAGTACATTGGGGGAATAACAAGCGCGACAGTGTATTATCGCCCCGGTTAATAACAAAGGAGTATAGTGTATCACGATCACGTACAAAGCGGGAAATGTCTTCTGGTAGGTTGTACCCTGTACTCGCGATAATCGAACCAGTCCAATTATTACTTGCCAAAGATGGAATGTTAACGCGCTCAACGTTATTGTCGCCTCTGTTAGTAAGGAACATATAATATTGGCCACAATCTTTGATTACACTCAGGGCTGTAATCTGATTGGTAAGTCCCTGTCTAAAGCCCTGAGGGGTACTTGCTACAGGCGTATTAGATAGCGTGTTACCAAAGTAAAGCTTGGTCACATTGTAGGTTCCGCCACCTGACGATCCAGTATTGGGAACTAACAAATACCAGTTACCCTGCTCGTACACAGGGGCAATATCGTTGGCATTTACGAATGAGAAATTGAAGCCACCGAGGTTTGTAGCGGTAGGAGTTCTGGAGATGTTCTTTCCAAAGTTCAGTCGGATGAGGCGATCATTACCAGAGTTTACAACAAAGCCATAGTAGACGTCCCCGTCGCGGAATACACAGATGCCCTGCGGATCGTCCAGCAATCCTCCGATATTACCCATACGCACACCATTAGGCTTATTGGCCAGGCTCTTACCAAAGTCAAAACGGGATATCGTAGAAACCACCCCCGGTCCGCCACCGCCGGCTGTCGAACCACCACACACAAACAAATACCACTTCCCTGAATCCTGCGTAAGGAAAACCGAGTTAGGAGATGGTGAAACAGTACTATCCAGGCTGCCAAAATTGGTGACTGTGGGTGTGTTGATGAGCTCGGTACCAAAGTTCAGGCGAAGAAGCTCTCCGCTATTACCATTAACCACAAAGCCATAGTAGTTATCACCATCCTTGGCTATCTCAATGCCAGAAGCACCATTAAACTGGAAGTTGCTGCCAAGATTGTCTTCTATGGGGTTGTGTTGCAGGTAGCCGGAACAAAAGCCCCAATAGTAGGAGCTCGCATTCATCGTATGAGGCTTAAGGTGAATCGTCTGGCCTACACAAGCAGTATCGGTCTCTAGATCAAAGGTATTCTGAGCGCGCAATCCAAAAGGCGTCATGAGCAACACCATCGACGCCAATAAGAGGCATTTCTTCATAAACGGTAAAAGTAGATGACTTTCCAATGGGCTAATATACCCATTCGCCTCAAAATTCAAGAGGGAACGGCTATTTTTATTTCCAAAATTCAACCAGAATGTTCAAAATCCGCCCTTTCAGGCGCTTTTTTACTAAGACAGGCATAAGTGCCCTATTCGTTAGTTGTTTGGCAACTTTTTCTTCGGCTAAAGAAGGAATGTGGCTGCCTCCCACGCTTAAGGCGCATGCTGCCGATATCAAAGCCGAGGGGTTGGAAATCCCTATTGAACAATTGTATAACGAGCAGGGCACGGGTCTGAATAATGCCGTAGTGCTCTTTGGCAGAGGCTGTACGGGAGAGATTATCTCATCTCAGGGTCTGGTGCTCACCAATCACCATTGCGGCTATGGCAGTGTTCAGGCTCTCAGCAGTCGTGAGCATGACTATTTCGCTGCGGGCTTCTGGGCCATGAGTATGAAGGAGGAGCTTCCTTGCCCTGGTCTCACAGTCACATTTATCAGGAAGATGGAGAATGTAACGGCACGCATTACCTATGACCTGCCGGATACTATCGATGAGGACGCTCGGGATAGCGTCGTTGCAGTCCGTATTCGTGGCCTGGAAAAGGGCTATAAGCTTAGCACAGGCCTCGACGCTCAGATTCAGCCATTCTACCGTGGCAATCAGTATTGGGTCATCCTTTCTGAGACCTATAAGGACATCCGCCTGGTAGGCTTCCCGCCAAACGGCATTGGCTTCTTTGGGGGCGATACAGACAACTGGATGTGGCCACGTCACAATGGCGATTTCTCCGTTTTTAGGGTGTACGCTGGCAAGGATAGCAAACCCGCAGAGTACAACAAGAACAATAAACCCTATCATCCGAAGCAGTTCTTTTCCATCAATACCTCCGGTTACAAGGAGGGGGATTTTACAATGGTCTATGGCTTCCCCGGCACTACAGCTGAATACATAGCTGCTCCTCAGCTGGACATTATATACCGCATTCAGGACCCCATTCGTATTGCCGCCCGTACAAAGAAGCTGGATGTATGGAACAGGGCTATGAACGCAGACCGCGACGTGTTTATTAAGTATACGTCAAAACGCGCTGGTGTAGCTAATGGCTGGAAAAAATGGCAAGGCGAAGTGCGCGGCCTGCGGCTCAATAATGTCTCCGATAAAAAACGCAATTACGAGCGCGAATTCCAGGCATGGGCAAATAATGACACCACCATTCCTTACGCTGATAATCTCCTTTCCAACATTCAGGCAGTCAACGGCTCTGCTGCTGGTGCTTTGCGTGCAAACGAATATATCCGTGAATGCGTCTATGGTGTTGAGCTTGTTTCCCAGGGCGCAGAATTAGATAAGCTGCTTATGGCAATCCGCCGGGGACAAACAGATGCTCTAAAGAATGCAAAGACCGGTTGGGAAGGCTTTTATAAAAACTACGATGCCGCTACAGACGAAAAGGTTTTCGCGGCACTCATGCCAATGTTTATGAAGGAGTGCCCGCAATATGTTCCTTCCTATTACGAGTTCGGACTGCGGGCCTCCGGTGATGATTATGAGCGTTGGGCGCGGCATATTTACCGGACTTCGGTGATATCCGATCAGTCCCGTTTCAATGCTATGGTAGAAGGCGCCCCCGATACCGCACGTATCATGGCCGACCCTGCCTGGCAGCTGTTTCATGCGATCGCAGAAGTGCATCGCCAGATGATATCACCCATATTAATTCAATACAACGATCGTATAGCTAGGTTAAATCGCCTTTATATGGAAGCGCAGATCACTAAGGATAGTGGCTGGCGCAGCTTCTATCCGGATGCGAATCTCACGCTCCGTCTTACCTACGGACATGTAAAAGGCATAGACCCTGACGGACCAGCAGGTTATTCCTATCAGACAAATATCGATGAAATAATAGCCAAAGACCAGCCGGACAACGAAGAGTTCCGCGTCCCTCAAAAGCTAAAAGATCTCTACGGAACGAAGGACTACGGCCGCTGGGGAATAAACGTTTCAACGTCTCAACCTCTCAACGCGTCAACGCCTCAACGCACACTGCCGGTGGCTTTCATAGCAGACAACCACACCAGCGGCGGCAACTCCGGCTCTCCCGTCCTCAATGCAAAAGGCCAGCTCATTGGCACCAACTTCGACCGTATATGGGAAGGTACTATGAGTGATCTTTATTTCGATCCTTCCCTCTGTCGCAACATATCAGTTGATATACGCTACACCCTTTGGGTAATCGAAAAGTTCGGAGGCGCAGGCTGGTTGCTAAAGGAGATGAAGCTGGTCCACTAAACCATTTGCAGGAACGCGCTGGCGCCAGCGCGTTCCAATGTTATTTCACTCTTCCCTATTTCCCTTCCCCCATCTTCACAATAAAATCAAACTCATCCTTAGTAACCGCACTAACCGACAACCGCGAAAGCTTCACCAGCTGCATATCCTTTAGCGGCGCCAGCGACTTTACCTCGGCTAACGTAACAGGCCGCTTCAACGCTTTCACAGGCGCAATATCCACCACCGACCAATCCCCCTCCTTAGCAGAAGGATCCGGATAATGCTCCTTCACAACCTTCGCAACTCCCACGATCTCCAGGCCCTCATTGCTGTGATAGTACAGCACCTGGTCACCACTCTTCATAGCCCGCAGATTATTACGCGCAGCATAGTTGCGCACTCCCTCCCAAACAGTACGCTTATCCTTTACAAATTGATCCCAACCATAGCAGGAAGGCTCAGATTTTACAAGCCAGTAATTCATAGACAAGTAGTGAAATTAGTTGTGATCTAGTGAAGTAAAATTATCCCAAAACCAATCAAACTGTTTACTGTTCACTATTCACTATTCACTGTTCACTGTTCACTAATCACGATTCCCGATCCAGCAGCATCACCGCCACATCATGCAGGGCCTGCTTCCGCTTGCTAAGCACAGCAAGCTCATCCAATGCAGAAAATGCCAGCGATGAATAGTGCGCCACAGCCTCCCGGCACTGCACATCAGCCCCGCTCTTTCTGAACAAAGCTAATGTCGTATCCACTTTTTTATTCTCGGTATTTCCCTGCAGGTTCTTCAATATGGCAATGTCATCGGCAGAAAGGCCCTCCATAGCCTTAAGATGCAGGAATGTCTTTTTATCTGAAAGTATATCCCCTCCAGCCTGCTTACCCAGCTTCTCAGTATCCCCAAATGCATCCAGGTAATCATCCTGCAGTTGAAAGGCTATTCCAAGTGCTCTGCCGAAGTTATACAGCTTGTCTGCTGCCCCTTCTGTAGCACCACCTATCAATGCGCCAATCTTCAGACTTGCTGCCAGCAACACAGAAGTCTTTAGCTCTATCATGCGTATATACTCATCCACGCTCACATCATCCCGCTGCTCATAATCCATATCCAGTTGCTGCCCTTCACACACCTGTATCGCCGTACGGTTGAATAGATGCAATACAGCGTGGATATGCGTAGTTACAGAGGCCAGTTGCCTGTAAGCTTCAATACACATCACATCCCCACACAGGATCCCTGCTGTCAATCCGTTTCGCTCATGGACGGTCGGCTGCCCTCTCCGTAGTGGTGCCTTGTCCATAATGTCATCATGCATCAGCGTGAAGTTGTGGAACAGCTCTATCCCCGTCGCTGCACGGTAGGCATCTTTATGAATATCCCCAAAGAGCTCCGCGCCCATCAAACAAAGCACAGGCCGGATGCGTTTGCCACCCAGCCCAATAAGGTACCGACATGGCTCATAAAGCGTGTCAGGAGAGCCAGTAAATACACCCGTACTCTTCAGGTGTTCTTCAAAACGGGCAACTAAATCAGTAAATGTGTACAAGATCAAGATAGATTTCCGTAGGGGCGGTGCCTTGTGCCCGCCCAATATAAGATAATGGCGGTGCCTTGTGCCCGCCCAATATAAGATAATGGCAGAGCCTTGTGCCCGCCCAATGTTAGATAAGGGCAGTACTTCGTGTCCGCCCAATGTTAGACATTTTTGCATTGTGGTAACTCTCGGTAAATCAGAGTAACCAAAAAGAAACAAAAGCAGAGAGAGCTTACGAAAACATTACCCCCGCTTACCCTTATCCTTATGCCCGCCCTTCTTAGACCCCTTTGAAGACCTATCCCACTCCGGCTCCGGTCTCTTTCGTGTACGTGACTTAGCCTTAGGCAGCTCCGCAATTGTATAATCTATCTGCCGCTTTTCCAGACTAGTTGCCACCACTTTCACACGCACCCGATCACCTATCTGGAAGCGTATACCAGTCCCTCGCCCAACAAGGCAATATTCACCCTCCATAAACACAAAGTCATCGATCTGCGAAAGCTCCTGCATGCCAATCAGGCCCTCGCACTTATGCTCCACAGTCTCCGCCCAGAAGCCGAACGTAGCGACCCCACTTATCACCGCATCAAAGTCCTCACCAATAAAGTCCTGCATGTACTCCACCTGCTTATACTTATTGGCAGCACGCTCCGCCTCCATCGCCCCCCGCTCCATTTCACTGCAGTGCCTGCACATCTGCTCCATGTTCTTCACAGGCTTTACATCTTTGTCCAGCACTTCCTGCAACACCCGGTGTACCATCACATCCGGATACCGCCGGATGGGCGATGTAAAATGGCAATAGTCGTCAAAGCCAAGCCCATAGTGCCCAATGTTCTCCGTGGTATACGCTGCTTTAGCCATTGTACGAATACCCAGGCTTTCTAGCACATGCTGCTCAGGCTTACCCTGCACCTCCGCCAGCATAGCATTAAATGAATGCGCTATTTGGTCAGGAGAGTTGATATTGAATTTGTGTCCGTACCTCGCAGCAAAGGAGGCAAACATCTCCAGCTTGGCCTCATCGGGCTGATCATGCACCCGGTAAGGAAATGGCACAGGTTTCCCTTTTACTTCCACCTTACCCACATGCTCCGCAACAGTACGATTAGCCAGTAGCATGAACTCTTCAATCAGTTGGTGCGCCTCTTTGCTCTCCTTCACCACAATACCTATGGGCCTGGCATTCTCGTCCAGCCTAAATCGCACCTCCTGCGATGAGAAGTTGATTGCCCCTTTCTTAAATCTCGCCTTACGCAGGTTCTGCCCTATTTCATTCAGCAGCATGATCTCTCCGCGATGATCACCCTCCGCCCCTTCTATCATCTCCTGCACTTCTTCATAGGTAAAGCGCCTGTCCGAGCGCATCACCGTCCGCCCCAGCCAATAGTTGCGCACCTTGCCATGTTTATTGATCTCAAAGATGGCAGAGAAGGCATACTTATCCTCATCAGGTCTCAGCGAGCACAGCCCATTGCTCAGATGTTCCGGCAACATAGGCAACACCCTGTCCGGCAGATACACTGAGGTAGCACGCTTATAAGCCTCATGATCCAGTGGCGAGTCCTTCTGTATAAAGTGCGCCACATCCGCAATATGCACACCCAGTTCCCACCATCCTTCCTCAAGCGGACGTAGCGACAAAGCATCGTCAAAGTCCTTCGCATCTACAGGGTCGATCGTCATCGTCAGAATGCCCCGCACATCCCTACGTCGCGCCAGTTCTGCATCATCAATCGTATCGGTAAACCGCGCAGCCTCTTCCAGCACATCATCAGGAAAGTGCAGCGGGAAGCCCGCATCCATCAATATCCCCTGCATCGCAATCTCATTCTGCGACTCATGCGTCAGCACCGACACGATCTCCCCAATAGGATTCTTCTTCTTACTGCTCCATTCCGTAATGCGCGCCACAGCATGATCCCCATCCTTCGCACCGTTCAGTAGCGCAAGAGGAATGAATATATCCACGGGCATATTCTGCTTATCAGGCAGCAGAAAGGCAAAGTGTTCCTTCACCTCCACCCGCCCCGAAAACTCAGTCTGCTTGCGGGAAACGATATCCTCCACAGCCCCCTCCAATCGACTCTTCCCCTCCTTAATAATGCGCACCCGCACCTCATCACCATCCAGCGCAGTCCCCAGGTTCTCCGCGTGCACCAATATATCCCGTTCCTGCCCCTCCACACGCACAAACCCAGTCCCACTCCGCACCACCTCCAACCGCCCGCGCATAGTAATAGACTTGCCTTTACCAGAATGCTGCTTCTTCGACTTACTCGATTTTCCCTTAGCCATAATAACACATTATTTCCACGCTAAAAGTACACAACCATCTCGCCATCGCACTCCACACAATCATGCTCGGCATCCCGGATGTAAAAGCAGGTATCACAAGTTATACACCGCTCGTCCAATCTTTGTTGTCTCGAAAGGCGATGTCATCTGCTGAACTACGCGGGCAGTCCCGTAGGGACGACATTTTGGTAGAAGATCATGAACGAAAGCCACATGAAGCCCTGTAGGGGCGACATTTTGGTAGCAATAGAGATGAAATTTGTCGCGCAAAAATGCACGTCACCGTTTCGATTCAGCGATTCAGGTCTGGAAGAAGGAGGAAGGCCATTGGATCCTCCAGACGTTAATCAAAGAAAAGCGTCCAATTCGGTTGCCAAACGGGATCGAGGTCTACTAGCAAACCCAATACGGTTATATCTCAGTTGTGTGAATTTTCCGTGCTTCAGCCTTTCTCCAAATCTCTATTCTGCTATTTGCGTTTTTGCATCTCACTATTGATATGAAAATCCTCCACCAAACTTCTTCATTTCGCTTATTATTAGTATCTTACGGCAGTACAAGGCCTTCGGGGTAATATCATCATGTTATACTCCCGGTTTTTCCTAACCATTGTTCTGGCTTTCCCCCAGTGTTAACCCGGGTCTCACTCGGGTCTGACCCGGGTTTCACCCGGGTTTGGCCCGGGTCTATTACCTGCCAGAGACCTGCTGAATGCCTGCAGGACACCTCCCCACCTCCTCTCAAATTGGGTTCCGATATCATAACAACTCAGTAGTCCCCCTCATATATTCACTAATAGGCAGCCTCTGAATACCTTAGAACCTCACTGTAGTCTCGTCTGCTCCTATCGCGAATGGCAGACGTGACTAAATGGGGGATATACATACCGCCTGAGGCAAGTATTTTTGACGCTCATTCACACACATGCGTCTATCTCTTGTAGCGCTGCTGCTCTTCTGGGCGGCAGGCGTCAGTGCTCAGTCTAAGCTCATCACACTGGAAGACCTCTGGGTCAAAGGAACCTTCGCAGCTAAGTCCGTCCCCGGTTTCAATGCCCTGCCAGATGGCGAGCTCTATACCGATGTGAGCGAAGAAGCTGGCAAACACATCATACACATCAAAAACCTCAGGGACGGAAAGGAGACTGGCACACTATACAATGGCACCCTCTCCGTAGACGACTACATCATCAGCGAGCAACGCGACAAGCTCCTCATCCTCACAGAAAGCCAGAGTATCTATCGCCGCAGCGTCCTCCATCGTGTCTATATCTACGATGTAAAGTCCGGCCAGGAGACCTCTCTGGACTCAGGCAAGGTGCTTCACGCCACATTCTCGCCTGATGGCACCAAAGTGGCCTACGTAAAGGATAACAACCTCTACTACAAAGACCTTCAATCCGGTCGCGTGACAGCAGTAACCCAGGATGGCGAGAAGAACAAGATCATCAATGGCAATTGTGACTGGGTATACGAAGAGGAATTCGAGTTTACCCGCGCCTATGAATGGGCACCAGACAGCAGGCATTTAGCCTACTACAAGTTCGATGAAAGTGCAGTCCGGGAGTACACCATGACTGTCTACGACAAACTATACCCCACGCCCTATAAATACAAGTACCCCAAAGCGGGCGAAAGCAATTCCATTGTCAACATCCATTGCTACGACGTTCAGAATGGAAGTGATGCTTTAATGCAGGTGCTAAAGCCGGGCGACGATGCAGATATGTATATCCCACGTATCAAATGGAGTCAGGACGCGGAGAGACTTTGCATCTACAAGATGAACAGGAGGCAGAATCGTCTGGTGCTCTTGTTGGCAAATGCAGGCACCGGTAAGGTCCGGCCCATATATGAGGAAAAGAACAAAGCCTATATAGAGATCAACGACAACATGCACTTCCTGAAGGATGGCCAGTCAATCCTCTTCAACAGTGAGCGCGACGGCTGGAATCACCTATATACCTGGGACTGGAAAGCCGAACGCCTGACCCTCCTGACGAAGGGCGATTATGATATAGATGCCCTGGTAGGCGTTGATGAAGCCACCAAAACTGTATACTACACAGCAGCCGAAACCTCCCCACTGGAGCGCAAGCTTTACGCAGTAAGCTTCTCAGGTAAGGGCAAACATTGTCTCACACCCGGCGCAGGCACTCATGCCATTACAGGCATAGAAGGCAACAAGTACTTCTTTGATCGTTACTCAAGGCTCAATACCCCACCCATCTATCAACTCCTCGATGCAGAAGGCACCATCGTACGCACCCTCGAAGACAATGCAAAGCTCAAGTCCCGGATGGCTGAATACAGCCTTGGGAAAATGGAGCTTACACAGGTAGAAGGAGCCGGAGGCGTTAAGCTCAATGCCTGGCGCATGCTACCCCCCGATTTCAATCCCTCCAGAAAGTATCCGGTATTGCTGTACCAGTACAGCGGCCCAGGCTCACAGGAAGTAGCAGATCGCTTCCCAGTTCGGGATTACTTCTGGCACCAGATGCTCGCCCAGAAGGGATACATCATTGTATGCGCAGACGGTACAGGAACAGGCTTCCGTGGAGAAGACTTCAGAAAGAAGACATACCTCCAGCTAGGAAAATACGAAAGTGACGATCAGATAGCCGTTGGCAGGTATATGGCTACGCTACCGTACGTAGACAAAGACCGCATTGGCATCTGGGGATGGAGCTATGGAGGCTTTATGAGCAGCACATGCATCATGAAGGGCACAGACGTATTCAAAATGGCAATAGCCGTAGCCCCAGTCACCAACTGGCGCTACTACGACAACATCTACACTGAGCGCTACATGCGTAAGCCCGAAGAGAATAAAGAAGGTTACGATAATAACGCTCCCGAGACCATGGCATCAAATCTCAAGGGCAAATTCCTCCTGATCCATGGCACCGGAGACGATAACGTCCATTTCCAAAACAGCGTGATGCTGGTCAACAACCTCATAAAGGCAAACAAGGATTACGACGCCGAATACTATCCCAATAGAGCACACGGCATCTCCGGAGGCAACGCCCGCCTTCACCTCTACCGCAGGATGACGAACTTTATCCTCGACAATCTCTAAGTTGAGAGGCTGACAAGCTGATAGGTTGAAATCCTCAACCCTTATCAACGTATCAACCTATCAACGTATCAACATAATGTCAGTCCTCTCCCGGCTTATCTCACGCTCCGGCACTTACCGCAGGTTCTGCCGCGCATTGGATAGGGTAGTGCTGCCTGGCTTTGCTGGAAACTCACTATACGCTGTTGTCAGGACGCTCTTCCGGGAGATAAGAGTAAACAAGCTGAACATCAGAGGGGCGGCAGTAACCTACAACTTCTTCATGGCCATCCCGCCATCGTTGCTGTTCTTCTGTTCACTGGTTCCTTATTTGCCTCTTAAGGGAGCAGAGGCCTCTATCCTCACTATACTGCGAGTGGTTACTCCCAATGAGACATCCTACAATAGTCTTCGCGGCATTGTAGAAGACTTCCTGCACAATGAGCGCCGCGACATCCTCTCCTTTGGTATCCTCCTCACCTTCTTCTTCTCCTCTAATGGTATCATGGGTCTAATGCGCTCCTTCGACAGAGCACTGCCCATGTATGTGAAGCGAGGTGCTGTCAAGCGTCGATGGACAGCGCTCAAGCTCACGTTTATGGTGCTTCTGGTCACCATATTCACGATTGCAGCCCTTATCATACAGACGGCCTACATCGATCAGTTAATAGAACACTATATAGGCCACGCTGGCCTCATTCAGGTCCTTACCCTGCTGATCATAGTCCTAATGATCTTTTTCATGGTATGCATGGTATATACCTATGGCCCTTCCCTCACACAGCGATTCCCCTTCATCTCGCCAGGGGCCATACTGACTACGTGCCTATGTGTGGTCCTTACCACAGTGTTCTTCTTCCTTGTGAAGAACGTAATCCATTACAATAAAGTTTACGGTTCTATTGGCACACTCATGGCATTTATGGTCTGGTTATTTCTCAATACCCAGGCAGTGCTGCTAGGCTATGAGCTCAACGTAAGCATCTTGCTGAATAAGCTGAATAATGATGCGGCCCGTGTTAAACAGGCTGCATCTATGACTGGGTAGATACTTTTTAACTTTCAATGACTGTTAGCAGGCAGCTAAAGGCTGTAGCTTAGCACTTTCAATAACCGAAACGCATGAAGAAGCTAGTCTTATCACTCATTCTTGTTGCTGCTGGCAGCGCTGTTTTTGCCCAGGAGAAAGTACCACCTCCACCTCCTCCGCCGCCGGGCGCACCTGGGGCGCCGGGACCTCCTGGACCTGTTGGCCCACCAGCGAGGACTTATAAGAGTATTCCGATCGGTTCTGAAATCCCTAATCCCGGCATGATGATGCCTACTTTCGATGGTCCGCAGGTGTCTCTGGATCAGGCAAAAACTGAAAAGGGCTTACTCGTAATGTTCTCTTGTAACACATGTCCGTATGTGATCAAGGCGCAGCCCAAGACCAGGGAAGCAATGGCCACTGCGAAGAAGCTAGGTATTGGTATGGTAATACTGAACAGCAACCAGGCTCAGCGTGGTGCGGACGATGCCCCGCTTAAGATGAAGGAATATGCGCAAACGCAAAAATACACAGTGCCTTATGCAATGGACGACCAGTCAATGATGGCTGACGCCTTTGGTGCTACCCGCACACCTGAGGTATACCTCTTTAATGGTGCTGGCAAACTGGTATATAAGGGCGCTCTTGAGGATAATCCCGCTGAGCCCAAGAAAAGCACTCAGTCTTACGCAGTCGACGCTATGAATAAGATGGTAGCAGGTAAGCGCATTAAGCTTGCTGAGACCAAGAGCATTGGCTGTAGCATTAAACGTATGGATATGTAAAACTGCTTGCAGTATTATTTAAGCCCACGGACCGAACCGTGGGCTTTTCTTTTTGCGCCAATACCTGCTCATATCATTTGCCTTGCCTTAAGCTCCAGATACCGATTGATGACGTCGACGCTTAGGTTCTGCGGGGTGGTGAGGATAGAGAGTATTCCATGCCTGCGGAGTTCCTTTACTATTTGTCGCTTCTCAAAGTCAAATCGGTCGGCTATGGTTTTGATATAGATGCCTTCTACAGTATCTGGTTGAGACTCGTTCAGGGTCTTGAGGAGCGTGTTCTGGAAGAAGACTACACAGAGCAGGTGCTGCCTTGCTATGTGCCGCAGGTAAGGTAGCTGCCGTTCCAGTGAGCTCATGGTCTCAAAGTTGGTGAACAACAGTATGAAGGACCGTTGGTTTAGCTGGCGGTGTATACCGACCCAGAGGGCTTCGTAATCACTTTCCTTATAGTCTGTCTCTTGACGATATAGGGCTTCCAATAGGACATTCAATTGCCCGCTTCGACGGTCGGCTGCTACGACCTCGTTTATCTTCTGGGAAAAGGTAATAAGGCCGGCTTTATCCTGCCGGAGGAGTGCAACGTTGAGCAGGGCCAGTGCTGCGTTGATGGAGTGGTCCAGCAGGGTGAGGCCGTCGAATGGCATCTTCATTGCCCTGCCCTTGTCGATAAAGCAGTATATCTGTTGCTGGCGGGCGTCTGTATAGGTGTTTACCATCAGATCGCCGCTGCGGGCGGAGGCCTTCCAGTTGATGGATCTTATATCATCGCCTTGCACATAGTTTTTGATCTTTTCAAACTCCATGCTGTGCCCCAGCCGGCGGACTTTCTTAGCTCCTACGGCAGGGTTGTCGGTAACGGCCATTAGCTGGTAGCGACGCAGGTGGAGGAATGATGGATATACTTTTACGATCGTCTCTTCACCTGTTATAAAGCGGCGGCGCACTAAGCCAATTGGAGATGAGGCGTAGGCAAGCACATTGCCAAAGGCATACTCGCCACGAGTGGTTGGGCGAAGGGTATAAGTAATGTTGCTCCGGCTTCGATATGGAATTGTGAGATATCGCTTCCAATTGCGTTCCTGGAACTGGATAGGAAGCTCATCGATCAGGAGAATAGAGGTCTGAAATGAATAGCTGCTTTGCAGGTTAATGCGTACCGTATTCTCGTCGCCCAGGGAGAAGCGGGCAGGTGTTATTCGGGTGGCCGTGATGCCGCCACCGCCAAAGAAGAGAAGGGTATAGTCGAATATGGTAAGTGCAACAATGCCGAGTGTAATGGCGGTAACGGGTGTCAGCAGGAAGGGAAAGAAGAACGCAAGGACAAATAAGGCCGAACAAATACCCATGGCAGCATACCACCGCATGGTAAGCAGTAAATCACCTAACCAGGATTTGCGGGATTTCATGGATTGACCTTGTTCAAGAAATCATATCCCCGTTGTGTTAGTCTTTACTACTTCCCTTAAACTGGTGGTGTTGCTCACGGAACAGGACATTGAATGTAGTCAGTGAGCCGTAGCTGGCTGTGATGTACTGCTGCAGGTCTATCTTCTCGGACTCGCTGAGGCCTTTATGGGCATTGATCTTTTGCTCTATCAGGCGCAGGCGGTCCCGGACCATGGTGATCTTGTGGAAGAAGGTGTCGATGGGGACCTCCTTGCTCTGCAGGCTGGTGTCTTTAGGTTGCAGGACGAGGGTGCCACCATCCCAACGGGTACCTAACGGTACTATCTGTACTTCATGCAGGCGGCGTTCCAGGACTGTATCTAAGGCTTCTTCTATGTCGGATAGGGAGATCTGGCCGGGTGTACTGTCTGAGGCTACTGCTTCGGTGACTTTCATGCCGAGGAAGTCTTTGGCCACATTGCGGGTGCCTTGCTGGCTCTTGAACCAGACGGTATAGGTTTCTGAGGTTTGGTCAACTATGACGCCGCGACCAAAGAGGTTGTGGGATACGCGGGAGCCTATGCCTGCGGAGAGGGTTTCAGTAGATTCCATGAGACGAAAATAAGGGACCATGCGATTGGGCCAATTAGAGAATGGACCAATTGCCAATAATGCCCTAACAGGAACCATCTCTCCTCTATGTAGGATAAACGAATGTACCTGGCTTCTGATATGGAGTTATAGTACGCAAGGGCTAAAAGAGTGAGTTATGGCAGTTGGAAAAGTCACCATAAAGGAAGGACTCGCAGGTTCTGGCCCCAACCTTTGGCTTCCTTACCCAACACGTCCCAGAGGCGTCATCCCGTCTGGTGCTTGGCCTGGATCGGGGCCTATCGAAGGCTCGCAGCATTATGCCGTTCCATACTTCAGCATCGTTATGATAGTCGAAGAAGTCACTAATTTATCCCCTGTGTGACCTTATTAGAACCTTCTGGCAAAAATTATCTATCTCTAATAATAAACCACAGTTAAACCACAGTTAAACTACAGTTGAACCGCCTTTAAACCACGTTTAAACCGCACTAGCAATTTTGCATCAATAATGTAACATTATACCAGAAATCATGTAGCCCTTTTTCAAGCTATCGTGCGGACACATTTTTGGTTGCAGTGTGATTGTGGCTTGTCAACAGAATTATAGTACGCAAGAGATAAAAGAGTGAGGAAGCCTTGAGTCGGGAAGAGTGGCATAATTGCCCATGAAGTTTGTCACGATCTGCGCCTCTGGAGATGGTATACATCAGGTAGGTTTGTGGGAAATAAACCAGAATCATCATGAAAGACGCTTCCCAACTTAAAGACATGCGACTATATGCCATCTTCGATCTGTATGACCTGCATACAGATTATTTCCGGCGGGCACTGGATGGTATTAAGGATGAAGATGCCCAGAATCGTCTGGGTACTAAGGCTAACCACATAGCCTGGATTGCAGGCAGTACTGTGGAAATGCGTTTTGTCGCCGCCCGTAACCTCGGAGTGGATGTACATCAGCAGGCTGACGAACTATTCAAGGATTTCAAGGGTATTCAGGACGATGCTACTTACCCCTCTTTAAGCCAATACCTTGCTGACTGGGACCGGGTAAGCCCGATAGTGCGGGAGAAGACATTGGAAAAGGACTCTGCCTGGCTGGATGAGGTAAAGGATATGGGCGGCTGGAAGGCGAGTAACCTGGAGATGATCAATTTCAGCACTTACAGGGAGGCTAATATGATCGGGCAGATTGCGCTGTGGCGGAGGCTTCTAGGGTATCCGGCGATGAGCTATATGTGAGTGGATGGAACATGCCTGAAATGAGCATGTGCAATGATTCAGTAGGTAATATTTGCGTTTTCGGTTACTTTCACCGAAATCACCTCTTTCCTAGTTGATTATGAAGCAAATTCTACTTTCTGCTCTTGTTGTTTGTGTTTTTGGATGTTCTGCAAACGCCGCCGTTGTTACAGGAGTCGTTAAGGACGTTAAAACCAGTGCTATTATAGCTGGTCAGATTATCATAGTAGAGGACTCCTTCTTTACTTTTTACATTAAGGCAGTGACCAATAGCAGTGGTGTGTATACCGCAACTATTCCTGCCGGTACTGCTGTTGGTACACGCTTGCGGGTTCACACCAATGCCTGTAACCGATCAGCATATACAATGCACACGTACACGGGAAGCAATTTGACCGTTGATTTTAATCTTTGTCCAAGCCCTTATCCATACATCTTACAAGGACGCTTTGCAACTGGCAGCCTGGTCAGCAATCAGGGACCTGCCACAGTCTATCTGATAAGAAAGCAATATGACGCTGCGCTCATGGATACAACACTTGTTGCCATTGACTCCATGCAAGCGAATTACGGCTATGTTGATTTTGGCAAGTATTATGATACTATTCCCAGCGGTACTCTTTATCTGAAGGTTGGGCTTGGGAGTTCAAATCCGAACTACGCCAGTTATCCGCCGGCCTACCATGATTCATCCCTGAAGTGGAATGGGGCCACTCCATTGACTAACAGGAGCTTTATTAGCGATACTACCGGTGTGCTCATGAAGCCGGGAGTTAACCCTGGTGGGCCTGCATTTATCAGTGGGAGTGTGTTGCAGGGGGCCAATAAGTCAGGTGCTGTGGGCGATCCCCTAAACCACCGTATCCTGATTCTCACAACGATGGCCAAACAGCCAGTTGCGTACACCTACTCTAACGCCAGCGGACAGTTCTCCTTCTCTAATCTGGACTATGGGACTTACCTGCTGTTTGGAGATGCTTTGGGAAAGTCTAATCCTGAATTGGTTGTGACGCTTACGCCGTCGCAGAGTAGTGTGACGGATGTCCTGTTCCAGGAGAACGATAAAGAATTTAAGGGGAGCTCGGTCACTTTATCTGTCGTGCCTGCAGCGTTGGGTGAGGTGAGCGTGGCACCCAATCCCGTATCTGATATCATTCATGTTAATGGGCTTGAGACTATTCGCGGAGATAAGACGCTTATCCTGATGGACGGACGAGGTGGCGTGGTAGTGAGGAAGGTTGTAAGAGCGGGTGAGATTGCAACTATGGATGCGAGCCAATTGACTAGCGGGATATATTTTATTCAGGTAATTACAGATGGCGGGGTGGGTTGTTTTAATGTGGTGAAGTAATGTGAAGGAGCCTTTTGAGCCTGCCTGAAGTAATAATGTTGGTGACAACACCAACGCGGCGGGAATTAATGAGGTACTTACAGGGAGGCTAATATGATTGGGCAGATTGCGCTGTGGCGGAGGCTTTTGGGTTATCCGGCTATGAACTATATGTGATTGATCATAAAGACATTAACTTAGCCCCAAAGAACGCTGTTATGAATGCAGATAAGGAGCTAATGAGTTTGCAGGCCCCTGCTGGAAAGTACCTATTTCTTTGATGTCAAGGAAACGAGAGAAGATGCCAAGTACCTGGAAAATCAATGAGAGTAAACGATTGAAAGATGGAAGCTACGAGCGGCACCAGCTTATGTTCTTTGAGGAAGATATTGATCATTTGGCTGAAGCGATGAGAGCTGCGTTGCAGTACTTTCCAACATTTAGAAAGCCAGAACAAAGGAATCGTATGGCTGAGACTAAAGAAAAATTTGAAAATACATATAAACCGTGGACAGATGCAGATGATCTGCAGCTAACACAATGGTTTTGTGAGGGAAAGACGTCCAAAGAGCTCTCAGAGCTTTTTAAGAGAAATGTTGGTGCTATTAACTCCAGAATTGACAAGTTGGAATTAAGATTGAAGTACTGATTGTACCTTTGCAACAATGCAATCCGTAATCATTCATCCAAGTACCCAAAGCAAAATGGAGGCGCTAAAAGCGTTCCTCACTGCTTTGAAAATGGACTTCAAAGTGATTGATGAGCAGGAGATTGCTGAAATTACGAACCCTGAAACCATACGTCGTATTGAAATGTATGAGAAAGGGAAATCAAAAGCGGAAGCGCATAGCCTCGAGGAAATAAAGGCTTTATTGCGTGCGTAATTTACACTTCGAGGCTGCTGCCTGGGAAGAATTAGGCTGGTGGGTTGCAAATGATCTTAAAGCCGTTAAGCGAATCTATACTTTGCTCGAAAGTGCATGTAAAACACCTTTCGAGGGAATAGGCAAGCCTGAGCCGCTAAAAAGTGGGTATTCCGGTTACTGGAGCCGCCGTATCACAGATGAGCATCGGCTTGTTTACAAGGTGGAGACTGATAAGATCGTGATAATCCAACTGAAAGGGCATTACTAGCTAAAGTTTTATAGCGCTGGATTAAGAGAAGTTTTTGAAGAAAATCTCTGAAAAACTTTTTGCTGTGAAGTTTGAACTCCATACCTTTGCCGTCCCAAAATAGGGATTGAAGCTCTTTTAAGTTATGTCACAGCGTATCCGTATCAAACTGAAGTCCTATGATCATGGACTGGTAGATAAGTCGGCCGAGAAGATTGTAAAAACTGTACGCAATACTGGTGCAGTAGTTACAGGTCCTATTCCTTTGCCAACGGAAATGAAGATTTTCACAGTGCTGCGCTCGCCGCACGTGAATAAGAAGAGCCGGGAGCAGTTCCAGCTCGCTACTCACAAGCGTCTGCTTGACATCTATACTTCTTCTTCACGTACAGTAGACGCGCTTTCTAAGCTCGATCTGCCAAGCGGTGTAGAAGTAGAGATCAAGGCCTGATGAGGGCAACGTTGATACGTTGAATCGTTGACACGTTGATTAGTTGAAACGTCGGTAAGTGCCTCAACCGGTTGGACTGATTCGAACATGAATCAGGTCAAAAAGGGAGGCAGCTCTTAAAAAGATTGATAAAAGCTATCCCGGTCCACACGCTAACGCAACCCGGGCGCTGGCAAAAAACATAGAATACTCATGAAAGGTATTATTGGTAAGAAAATCGGCATGACCAGTGTATTCGAGCCGAATGGTAAGCAGACAGCCTGCACCATCATCGAAGCCGGACCATGTGTGGTGACACAAAAGAAGACCGTTGAAACAGACGGCTATAATGCACTCCAGATTGCATTTGGCGAGCGTAAGGAGAAGAACACTCCCCAGCCACTTATACAGCACTTCGCTAAGGCAAACACAACGCCTAAGGCTGTAGTACAAGAACTCCGCGATACTACTATCGAGAAGGCAGTAGGTGAGAGCATCACCTGCGACATCTTCGCAGAAGGCGAAAAAGTTTCCGTAACCGGTACAAGCAAGGGTAAGGGTTTCCAGGGCGTAGTAAAGCGTCATGGCTTCCACGGTGTTGGAGAAGCTTCTCACGGTCAGCATGATCGTCAGCGCGCTCCGGGTTCTGTGGGTGGTTCATCTTACCCCAGCCGTGTATTCAAGGGCATGCGTATGGCCGGCCGTATGGGTGGCGATCGCGTGAAGGTGAAGGAACTGCGGGTTGTGAAGGTCTATCCTGAGCAGAATCTGATTCTTATTTCCGGCTCTGTACCGGGTCACAATGGTGCAACTGTTCTCATTCAAAAATAAGTTTTGACGAGGGCGGTAGGCCCGGAAAAAATTCATTGCCATGCAAGTTGATGTATTAAATAATAAAGGCGCAAAGACCGGTCGCTCTGTAGAGCTTCCTGATGAGATCTTTGCCATAGAGCCGAATGATCATTGCATTTACCTCGCAGTAAAGCAATACCTCGCTGCACAACGCCAGGGTACGCACAAGACCAAGACCCGCGCTGAAGTGCATGGCTCAAGCAAGAAGCTGCACAAGCAAAAGGGTACTGGTGGCGCTCGTAAGGGTAATATCCGTAATCCTCTTTATAAGGGTGGTGGTACTGTAAATGGTCCGCTGCCGCACAGCTATGGCTTTAAGCTGAATCGTAAGGTGAAGGATCTGGCTAAGATGAGCGCTCTGGCTTATAAGGCCAAGGAAGGCAAGATCGTAATCGTAGAAGATATGAAGCTGGATGCTCCCAAGACTAAGGACTTCGCTACGATGATCGGGGCTCTGACTGAAAATGCACGTCGTACGATGCTGATCGTTGCTGAGAATGATCGCAATGTATACCTCTCAAGCCGCAACCTGCAAAACAACAAGACAGTAGTGCTTTCTGATATGAACACTTACGACCTGATGAATGCCACTACGCTGGTGTTCACTGAGGGTGCTGCTAAGATGTTCAGTGAAGAAGCCGAGCCTGCTGAAGCTTAATTAAAACATAGTAGTAACGACGCTTCGCCGTCTTACAATAAAAGAGATAAACAATGAAACCTGCTGACGTTTTAGTTCGCCCAGTGCTCACCGAAAAGGTGAATGGCCAGATGGAAAAGACTGGTCGCTACACTTTTGAAGTAGCGAAGGCTGCCAATAAGCTGGAAGTAAAGAAGGCGGTAGAAGAGTTCTACGGTGTAAAGGTTGCGGATGTGAACACCATCGTAGTGCCTGCCAAGAACAAGAGCCGTTTCACCAAGGCTGGTGTGCTTCGTGGCCGCAAGAGTGGTTACAAGAAGGCTATCGTAACCCTCGCAGAAGGCGATTCAATAGATCTGTTTCAATAAAGAAGATTAGGAGTAGACTTCTTAACCTATCAACTAATCAACTTTTCAACTTTAAGAGAAAATGGCACTACGCAAATACAAACCGACCACAGCCGGCACCCGCTGGAGAATCGGTAACGCATACGCCGAGGTTACTACTAACGTACCTGAGAAGAGCCTCCTTGAAAGCCAGCACAACACCGGTGGCCGTAACAGCCAGGGCCGTCGTGCAATGCGCTACATGGGTGGTGGTAACAAGACCAAGTATCGAATTATAGACTTCAAGCGCAATAAGCACAACATTCCTGCTACCGTTGCGACTATCGAGTATGATCCGAATCGCACTGCGTTTATCGCTCTGCTCAACTATGCAGATGGCGAAAAGCGCTACATCCTTGCTCCTCAGGGTCTGGAAGTAGGTGGCCAGGTAATGAGCGGTGAGGGTGCTGCACCAGAAGTTGGTAATGCACTTCCGCTGAAGAACATGCCACTTGGTACTGTTGTTCACAACATCGAACTGCAGCCTGGAAAGGGTGGTGCTATCGCACGCTCGGCAGGTACTTATGCTCAGCTTGCGAACAAGGAAGAGCGTTATGCAGTATTGAAGATGCCTTCCGGTGAGCTTCGTAAGGTGCTTATCTCATGCATGGCCACTGTGGGTACTGTATCTAACAGTGACCACCAGCTTCAGAGCATGGGTAAGGCAGGTCGCAACCGCTGGAAGGGCATCCGTCCACGCACCCGCGGTGTAGCGATGAATCCTGTTGATCACCCAATGGGCGGTGGTGAAGGTCGCTCTTCAGGCGGTCACCCACGCAGCCGCACTGGTAAGTATGCTAAGGGCGAAAAGACCCGCAGCCGTACAAAGGCCAGCAACAAGCTGATCATCCAACGTAAGGACGGTAAGAAACTCTCTGGTAAGTAAATAACCGTGGCTCGTTAAAATAGCAATTCCGCAAATCAACAACCACACATCAAAATAGACAATGGCTCGTTCAATTAGCAAAGGTCCTTATGTGGATGCCAACCTTAACGACAAGGTGATGGCTATCGCTGAAGGCAAGGCAAAGAAAGGCGTTATCAAGACCTGGAGCCGTCGCTCCACCATCACGCCCGACTTCGTAGGTCAGACGTTCGCTGTGCACAACGGCAACAAGTTCATCCCTGTGTATGTAACTGAATACATGGTAGGCCACAAGCTTGGTGAATTTGCTCCAACCCGCAACTTCAAGGGCCACGGTGGCGGAAAGTAAAAAGTCAATAGTCAATAGTAAAAAGCAAAAAGTAGGATAGAGCATTAAGGAAGAACAATCCGAAATACGAAGTCTTAAATCCGAAATAAATCATGGAAGCTGTAGCTCGCTTACGTAATCAACCTACTTCACCGCGCAAGATGCGCCTTCTGGCAGATCTTATCCGTGGTAAGGAAGTGGGAGAGGCGCTGAACATTCTTAAGTTCAGCACCAAGCATCCTTCTGTACCTCTGGAGAAGCTTCTGCTCTCTGCTATCGCCAACTGGCGTGTGAAGAATGAGGGTCAGGATGTAGATGCTGCAAACCTCATTGTGAAGACCATCTTCGTAGACGGTGGCCGTACACTGAAGCGGATGAATCCGGCTCCACAAGGCCGTGCTTACCGCCTCCGCAAGCGCAGCAACCACGTGACGGTCATCGTGGACAGCCAGGCTGCCAAGGCATCCAAACAAACTCAAACTCAAAACGAAACGGAAGCGTAAGGAACTCTTAACTCCGAACTCCTAATAAGAACATGGGTCAGAAAACAAATCCGATTGGCAACCGACTGGGCATCGTGCGCGGCTGGGATTCTATGTGGTTTGGCGAGAAGAAAGACTTCGGCGCCAAGCTGGTAGAAGATCACAAGATCCGCACTTACCTGAATGCACGCATTAACAAGGGCGGCATTGCGCGCATCGTTATAGAGCGCACACTGGGGAAGCTGATCGTAACTATCCACACATCTAAGCCAGGTATCATCATCGGTAAGGGCGGTACAGAAGTAGACAGGATTAAGGAAGAGCTGAAGAAGCTGACGAAGAAGGAAGATGTACAGATCAACATTATGGAAATCCGCCGTCCTGAGCTGGATGCCATGATCGTTGGTGAAACAATAGCCCGCCAACTGGAAGGCCGCGTTAGCTACAAGCGCGCGCTGAAGATGGCCATCCAGACTGCAATGCGTATGGGTGCTGAGGGTATCAAGATCAAGGTAGGTGGTCGTCTTGGTGGTGCTGAAATCGCTCGTTCTGAAGAGTACAAGCAAGGTCGCACACCGCTCCACACACTTCGTATGGACATCGACTATGCTAACACTTACGCGATGACCGTATATGGTAAGATCGGTATCAAAGTATGGATCTGCAAGGGTGAAGTACTTGGCAAGCGTGATCTGAACCCGAACTTCTCATCAGGCTCTGCTGACCGTCGTGGTGAGGGTCGTCCGGAAGGCTTCCGTGGTGGTGACCGTGGAGACCGTCGTGGTGGGGACCGCCGTGAAGGTGGTGGTGATCGCGGTGGACGTCGTGAAGGTGCTGGTGGTGGAGATCGCCGTGGTGGCGGTGGCCGTCGCTAATCGTTGGGCAAGTTGATACGTTGATAAGATAATAAGTAAAGAACATAGCCGGTTGGTAAGAAACTAAACGGCAAATTCAAAAGATAGTAACCATGTTACAGCCGAAGAGAACCAAACACCGTAAAGCACATAAAGGCCGTATTAAGGGCAGCGCTCAGCGTGGCGCTACTGTAGCCTTTGGCTCATTTGGCCTGAAGGCGCTGGAGCCAATCTGGTTGACTAACCGCCAGATCGAGTCTGCCCGTCAAGCGATGACGCGTGCCATGAAGCGGGAAGGTAACGTATGGATCCGCATATTCCCGGACAAGCCAATTACCAAGAAGCCTGCTGAAGTGCGTATGGGTAAGGGTAAGGGTAACCTGGAGTACTATGCAGCAGTTGTGAAGCCAGGACTGATCCTGTTTGAAGCGGAAGGCGTTCCGCTGGATGTGGCTAAGCACGCTATGGAACTGGCAGCGCAGAAACTGCCGATCAAGACAAAGTTTGTAGTTCGCCCTGATTACGCTGCTTAATTAGAAAGAATAAATATGGTAGAGGAGCGGAGTAATCCGAGAGCCGAAACCGGAAATCCGAAATAAGAAAATGGCAAAGAACAAAAAGGCAGACGCCCACGACTATCGTAACTGGGACGATCAAGCCCTCGCCAACAACATTGCTGACGAAGAAATGCGGATGAAGAAGCTGCAGTTCAGCCATGCTGTGAATCCAATTGAGAATCCACTCTCTATCCGTACGCTGCGCCGCCGACTGGCCCAGCTGAAGACAGAGCAAACTAAGCGTCAGCTTAGCAAATAATTCAGGCACCATGGAAAACCAGACAACGAATCAGACAGCGCAAACAGCGCAGGACAGCACTGCCCGTGCCAAGCGTAAGGTGCGTACCGGCATTGTTTCATCTAACAAGATGAACAAGACCATTACCGTAAAGGTGGAGCGTAAGGTAAAGCACCCTATTTATGGTAAGTTCCTTAAGAAGACTACCTCTTTCCACGCTCATGATGAAGAAAATGCCGCTGGCGTTGGTGACACAGTTCGCATCATGGAAACCCGCCCGCTGAGCAAGACTAAGCGCTGGCGCCTGGTGGAGATCGTAGAAAAGGCTAAGTAATTCGTAGGGGTGTCCTTGTGGTCGCCCTGGATAGAGAAGATCAATTAATCAGGGCGGGCACAAAGCGCCGCCCCTACCGATAAAATCATTTAATAAAATGATACAACAAGAATCCCGGCTTTCTGTAGCCGACAACAGCGGCGCTAAGGAAGTACTTTGCATTCGCGTGCTGGGCAACTCAGGTCAGTCATTCGCAGGCATCGGCGACAAGATTGTCGTGAGCGTGAAGGATGCCCTGCCAGCCGGTGGTATCAAGAAAGGTACTGTAAGTAAGGCGGTTATCGTTCGTACTAAGAATAAGTTGCGTCGTCGTGATGGCTCTTATATCTCTTTTGACGACAACGCCGTGGTGCTGCTTAACAATTCAGACGAACCACGTGGTACCCGCATTTTCGGTCCTGTTGCCCGTGAGTTGCGCGATAAGGGTTATATGAAAATTGTATCCCTCGCCCCTGAAGTATTGTAATAATGTCTTACCTTTGCCGCCCGTTAGATGAAGGCGGTAAGTGAAGATTACCAAATCTCATTCAAAGTGAAAAAGCGTTTTCAACCAAAGTTCAATATCCGCAAGGGCGACAGCGTTGTGGTAATAGCCGGAGCCGGCAAGGACCGCACGACACCCAAGCGCGTTATGGCAGTTTACCCTTCAAAGGAGCGCATCCTTGTGGAAGGTGTTAACACCGTAACCAAGCATAAGAAGCCAAGCGCTCAGAATCCACAGGGTGGTATTATTCAGGAGGAGGCTCCAATCCACATCTCTAATGTAATGCTTTGGGATGCAAAGGCTAAAGCTCCTGTTCGTATCAAGCGCGAGCGGACTGAGGCAGGATTCAACCGTGTGTCTAAGAAGAGCGGCGAAGTAATTAAGTAAAACAGTTTAACGGGTGAAACAAGCGACATACAGACTTGCTGAGCCCACAATAAAATAGCAATGGCTAACGCAACTGCAACATACACCACTCGCCTTCAGAAGAAGTACAACGACGAAGTTGTACCTGCTCTTATGAAGAAGTTTGGCTACAAGACCGTGATGCAATGTCCACGTCTTGAGAAGATATGCCTGAACCAGGGCGTAAAAGGCTCTGTGAGCGACAAGAAGCTTATTGATGATGCCGTAACCGAAATGTCTACCATTTCCGGCCAGAAGGCAGTACCTACGATCTCTAAGAAGGACATCTCCAACTTTAAGCTCCGTAAGAACATGCCAATCGGCGCCCGCGTAACCCTTCGCGGTGCTAACATGTTTGACTTCATGGATCGCCTGGTGTCTATTTCCCTGCCGCGCGTTCGTGACTTCAAGGGCATCAACGACAAGAGCTTCGACGGTCGTGGTAACTATACAATGGGTGTTACCGAGCAGATCATTTTCCCGGAAATCAACATTGACAAGATCAATCGCATCTCCGGCATGGATATCACTTTCGTAACTACTGCCCGTACCAACGAAGAAGCTTACGAACTGCTGAAGGAAATGGGTATGCCATTCAAGAACGTAAAGAAGGAAAACGCTTAATTCTACTCCACAACATTATTATAAATGGCAAAAGAATCAGTAAAGGCCCGCGACCGTAAGCGTGAGAAACTGGTAGCTCAGTATGCTGAGCGTCGTGCTGCCCTTAAGGCTGCCGGCGACTATGCAGGTCTGGACAAGCTCCCTAAAAACAGCTCACCTACACGTCTGCACAATCGCTGCCAGATCACCGGTCGTCCGAAGGGTTACATGCGTCACTTCGGCATCTGCCGCGTACTCTTCCGCGATATGGCGCTGGATGGCAAGATTCCTGGCGTTAAGAAGGCGTCCTGGTAATCTCACCTCAATTCAAATCAATCAACTAACCCGTTTCAAGGTCGGCTCCGGCCGAAACCAGTAACAAACCTCAATAAAGCATAACGATGGTAACCGATCCAATCGCAGACTTTCTTACCCGCATCCGCAACGCCCAAATGGCGAAGCACCGCATCGTAGAAATCCCTGCGAGCAATGTGAAGAAGCGTATGACCGAAATCCTGTACGACAAGGGCTACATCCTGAAGTACAAGTTTGAGGACGACAACAAGCAAGGTCTTATCAAGATCGCATTGAAGTACAATGCTGAGACTAAGGAGCCTGCCATCAAGAGCCTTGAGCGCGTGAGCCGTCCGGGTCTCCGCCAGTACGCTAAGCCTGCTGAGATCAGCCGCGTACAGAACGGTCTCGGTATCGCTATCATCTCTACATCTAAGGGCGTTATGACCGATAAGGAAGCACGCACGCAGAATGTAGGCGGAGAGGTAATGTGCTACATCTACTGAGAACAATATACCGATAATCTAAGCGGGAACTATACTTCGCTGAAAGCCGGTTAAGTCAATCAATACTTTTCAAATAACTACTTGAGATGTCTCGTATAGGTAAGAAGCCAATTCCAATGGTTCAGGGTGTAAACATTACTGTTTCCCCTTCAAATGAAATAACAGTTAAGGGCCCAAAGGGCGAGTTGAAGCAGCAGATCGACCGTGATATCAAGGTTGAGGTTACTTCCGAGGGTGTTAATGTAACCCGCCCGACCGACCAGATCCGCCACCGTGCACTGCATGGTCTGTATCGCTCCCTGATCGCTAACATGATCCAGGGTGTAACTGAAGGCTACAAGCGCGAGCTGGAGCTGGTAGGTGTAGGTTTCCGTGCTGCCGTTACAGGTCAGCAAGTGGATATGGCACTTGGTTTCTCTCATAACATCATCTTCGAACTTCCTAAGGAGATCAAGGCTTCTGCAATAGCAGAAAAGGGCCAGAACCCACGCCTGATCCTCGAGGGAATTGACAAGCAACTCATCGGTCAGATAGCCTCAAAGATTCGTTCACTTCGTAAGCCAGAGCCTTACAAGGGCAAGGGTGTACGCTACAGCGGTGAAGTGGTTCGTCGTAAGGCTGGTAAGGCAGCAGGTAAGTAAGTTGAGAGGTTGATACGTTGACAGGTTTACAAGTCTTATCAACGTATCAACTTGCCAACAACAACATAACAACAAAAACTCCGGTAGCCATCCCATGTGGGTGAGCCCGTAAAAACTAGAAAGTATATGCCACTCGCAGCAAAACAACAACGTCGTCAGAAGCTTCGCTGGCGCATCCGGACAACAGTTTCCGGCACGGCCTCTAAGCCACGCCTGTCTGTGTTCCGTTCTAATAAAGACATCTACGCTCAGCTTATCGACGATGTTGCCGGTCACACGATCGCAGCAGCTTCGAGCCGTGAAAAGGACATTTTCTCTGCTGGCGGTACTAAGGTGGATAAGAGCGCTAAGGTTGGCCGTATGCTCGCTGAGCGCGCAAAGGCTGCAGGTGTACAAACCTGTGTATTTGACCGCGGCGGTTATCTCTATCACGGTCGCGTGAAGAGCCTCGCTGATGGTGCTCGCGAAGGAGGACTTAAATTCTAAAAATGATTGACGTGCTATTTGAAAGCAAATGGCAAATCGCAAATCGAAATAACAAATGGCATATCAAGATCAAAACCGTGTGAAGGGCAGTGAACTGGAGCTTACTGAAAAGGTAGTATCCATCAACCGTGTCGTGAAGACAACCAAGGGTGGCCGCGCATTTTCCTTCTCTGCGCTCGTAGTAGTCGGTGATGGCAACGGTGTAGTAGGCCACGGCCTCGGTAAGGCAAAGGAAGTTCAGGAGGCAATCACCAAGGGTATTGACGACGCGAAGAAGAACCTTATTCGCGTTCCTGTAATGAAGGGTACTATTCCTCACGAGCAGTTTGCTAAGGAAGGTGCCGCTAAGGTGCTCATTAAGCCCGCCGCTCATGGTACTGGTGTAATCGCCGGTGGCTCTATGCGTGCCGTGCTGGAAAGCGCTGGTGTTACCGACGTGCTTTGCAAGAGCCTGGGTTCTGCTAACCCGCACAATGTGGTGAAAGCTACATTCAATGCTCTTTCTCTACTCCGCGAACCTGTAAAGGTTGCCCGCGATCGTAATATAAACCTCAAGAAAGTATTCAACGGATAATTAGCTCAGTAGCTGATTAGCTAATCCAAATAACAATGGCTAAGATTAAGATCACTCAGGTAAAGAGCGGCATTGACCGCCCGGAGCGCCAAAAGCGCACTCTCATCGCCCTTGGTCTGCGTAAGATGCTGGCTACTGTAGAAGTAGAAGCTACCCCGCAAATCCTTGGTATGGTGAATAAAGTAAACCACCTGATTAAGGTGGAAGAAGTAGCTGGCTAATCCACATGTAATTTAAAAGCGGGCTTAATGCCCGCTTTTGCTACGTCTCAATTCATAAATCATTGCGAGCGGGACTGTTCCCCGCGCAAGTCAAAAAACGAACAATATGTCTCTTTCAAACATTAAGCCTGCTGCAGGCGCTGTACACAGCGTGAAGCGCATAGGCCGTGGTGAAGGTTCCGGCCTTGGCACTACATCAGGTAAGGGTAATAAGGGTCAGCAGGCCCGTACCGGTTCTAAGTCTAAGCGTGGCCATGAAGGTGGCCAGATGCCTATCCAGCGTCGTATGCCTAAACGTGGATTTAAGAATCCATTCCGTGTAGACTATAAGGTGTTCAACCTGGGTGATCTCGACTTCCTGATCGAGAAGTATGAGCTTAAAGAATTCTCTGAAGAGAATCTCTATATCAATGGTCTTATCAACCGCACCGACAAGGTTAAGATTCTTGGTAACGGTGAGTTAAAGGCGAAGCTCCCATTCAAGGTTTCCGCAATATCCGGCAAGGCTAAAGAAGCGCTGGAAGCTGCCGGCAGCACACTTGAATTGATTTAAGTCGACTAGTTGATACGTTAACAGGTTGATAGGTACACTTCGGTGACTTATCAACTGTTCAACTTGTCAACTTTTCTTCGTTTATTCGCATTCCTTTTTTGTTTCCCCACACTACACTTTTTTCGTGAAGAAGCTTATTGATACGCTGAAGAATATCTGGAGTATAGAAGAACTCCGTAAGAAGATTCTTTATACACTCCTGTTGGTGCTTGTTTACCGTGTTGGTTGCTACATCACCCTGCCTGGTCTGAATCCAAACATGCTCAAGCAGGCTGAGACAGCAGGCGGTGGCGGCATCCTCGGCCTTATCAATTCGTTCTCCGGTGGTGCATTCCTTCGCGCCTCCATCTTCGCGCTTGGTGTAATGCCATATATCACGGCTTCCATCTTCATGCAGCTTGCCGGCATCGTAGTCCCACAGATTGCGAAGATGCAGAAGGAAGAAAGTGGTCGTAAGAAGATCAATCAATACACACGCTACCTGACAGTTTTCGTGACAGCGTTCCAGAGCATTGCCTATGCAACTACGTTCCTGCGTTCTCCACAGTACCAGGTTGCACTTGATCTGACACATTTCTCTCCGTTTATGTTCACGCTGACGACTGTGGTTGTACTTACGGCAGGTACACTCTTCGTAATGTGGCTCGGCGAGAAGATCACGGACAAGGGTATTGGTAATGGTACTTCACTGATTATCATGGTGGGCATCATGGCCCGTCTACCACACTCTCTGGCTCAGGAGTTTGATGCCCGTAACGGTCAGGGCGGTGCCAGTGGTCTACTCATCTTTTTGATAGAAATTGCACTTTTCATTGGTGTAATTGTAGGTCTTATCCTTCTTACTCAGGGTGTGCGTCGTGTGCCGCTTAATTATGCGCGTCGTATTATTGGTTCCAGCAACGCTGCCCGTGAAGTAAGCGGTGCTCGCGACTTCATACCTCTGAAGGTTAACATGGTGGGTGTAATGCCGATCATCTTTGCTCAGGCGTTGATGTTTATCCCTGCGACAATCGGTGGTTTCGCTGATCCTCAGGGTTCAGGTGGTTTCCTTCGTTCATTGAGCGACGACAGTAATTGGCCTTATTATCTCATCTATGCAATTCTTGTCATAGCCTTCACTTACTTCTATACTGCCATCACGTTCAACCCAACGGATATGGCGGACAATCTGAAGCGCAATAACAGCTTTATCCCGGGTATTAAGCCAGGTGAGCCTACCGCCAACTACATCTCTACTATAATGGACCGTATTACCCTTCCTGGTGCGGTATTCCTTGCAGTAGCTGGTGTGTTGCCTGGTCTTGCCCGTATCCTGAATGTAACCAGCGGTTTTGCCTCTTTCTATGGCGGTACTTCTATGCTGATCGGTGTTGGTGTAATTCTCGATACGCTGCAGCAGATAGAAAGCCACCTCCTGATGCGCCAATATGATGGTCTGATGAAGACTGGCCGTATTGCTGGTCGTCAGCCTGCCGCTTCGATATAACCAATTTATCTTCGGAACTTTGTCCGGTTGGATTGCGCTCCTTGTGAGTTTAGCGGTCCAACCGGTTCCGTTTTAATAAGAAAGTACAATGATCCACATAAGAACAGAAGACGAGATAAATATCATTCGGGAGAATGCACTAATGGTGACTGCTACGCTTACAGAAGTTGCCAGGATGCTGCGTCCGGGTATTACCACTGCCTCAATTGACGCTATGGCGGAAACCTTTATCCGCGATAATAAGGGAATACCTTCCTTTAAGGGATATCATGGATTTCCAGCGTCTCTTTGCATCTCTGTGAACGACGTAGTGGTTCATGGTATTCCTTCCCACTATGAGCTGAAGGATGGTGACATTATTTCTGTAGACTGTGGCTTTTACCGCAGTGGTTATCATGGTGACCATGCATACACCTTCGCCATAGGTGACGTAGCTACTGATGCCCTGGAAATGATGCGCATTACCAAGGAGTCTCTTTATAAGGGAATCCTTCAGGCACGCGCACATAATCGCGTTGGCGATATATCATACGCTATAGAAACACACACATTTCGTGAACATGGCTATGGAGTAGTTCGCGAGCTTGTTGGCCATGGTGTAGGCAAGGATCTGCATGAGGACCCACAAGTGCCCAACTTTGGCCGCCGCGGCGATGGTAAGAAGCTAAAGGAGAAAAGTGTACTCGCTATAGAGCCAATGATCAATCTGGGGGTAAAGGAAGTGTATACGCTGGATGATGGCTGGACTGTTGTGACTGCAGATGGAAAACCTTCCTGTCACTATGAGCATACTACTGTGGTACGCCGGAATGGTGGCGAAGCGCTCTCTAGCTTTGGTCCTATTGAGGCCGCGGAGCGGGCAAATCGCGAATTGAATACCGGGCATCTCGCTCCGGTCGCTGAAGCAGTGGCGGCATAGGAGGTGTCACGCGAAGGCACTAAGGTTGCGCAAGGCGGAACGTCTTGAAAGAGCCCCTATGCGTTGCTTCTTTGCGGCTCCTTTGCGTCTTTGCGCGAAATAAAGATCAAACCCAAAAGGAATAGGCAAACGGAAATAATCTCCGCCTGTGTAGGATGAATAAATCCCCAGTCGTACTTATAGTTTACGCGGATCAATTCTACTAAGAACCGTTCTGCTCCAGTAAGCATAAGATACACACCAAACATCTGCCACGGATGCTTCAGACGCTTTCGTATGCCCCAGAGGAAGAAGAACAAAACAATACAAGCCATCGCTTCATAAACAGGGGTAGGGAAGACAGCCACAGGCAACACACCGCAATAATCAGGATGTGGGCAATCAGCCAATCTTATGCCTTCGTTGCCCACATTGCGGGGATAATTTTGTGCAACAAGCCAGCGCGGTAAGACACGAGCAGGCGCATAGATATGATCCGTATCTGTCGCTCGCATATTTGTGTGAAAGAAAGCGGTTGCCTCGTCTTTTGAAATTTCCCGCAGACTTCCATCCGCAACGGTCACATACGCACTATTGTAAATCCCCCAGTCGCCATCGCCCGCCAGCTGACAGCCTAAACGGCCAATTCCATATGCAAGCATAATAGCCGGAGCAGCCGCATCGCACATGTGTGCAAAGCGAATCCCCTGTTTTTTAGCATAGTAGTAGAATACCGCCGTGGCTACAATCAATCCACCATAAAATGTCAATCCGCTGCGTGAGAACAAAGACCCAATCGGATCGCGCACAAAATCACTCCATGTTTCCAGCGCATTAAAGATTTTGGCACCTGCCAATCCACCAATCGCTGCGATCATCACAATCTCGCTGATACGCTGGTGTGGCCACATTTTCTGCCCTGTCTTCTTGTCCGTAACCGGCTGTATCAGGCCTTCCTGTTCTTTACGTTTCAGCTCGCGGATCATTATCCAGGTAGCCACCAGGAAGGCCACAGCCACCATCGCGCCAAAGGTCTTAAAGAGCCCAACCCATTCTGGAGGAAAGTAGCCCGTAAGGCCGTAGACGAGATACCGAAAGTCTGGAAACATATTGCTGCGCAAATGTAGGCTGTGGTTATGTTGATAGGTTGATAAGTTAATAGGTTGACAGGTTTTCGGAAAACGTTTCAACGTTTCAACGTTTCAACGTTTCAACGTTTCAACGTTTCAACGTTTCAACCTTTTCAACTTATAATCCCGCTATTATCGGTAAAGCAAGCTTAATCATTTCGTCCACTGCTTTTTTGCCATCCTTAGAAAATGTCCCCAGCACTCTGTTCGCTACGATCGTAGATATAGAAAGGACATGATGTCCTAACAGCTTTCCAAGCCCATATATTGCGGATGTCTCCATTTCAAAGTTGGTTACTCTATGTCCCCGGCTGCTAAAGGTGCCTAATGCATCTATAAGATGTGGCAAAGCCAGTGGAAGACGCAGCATTCGCCCCTGTGGGCCATAAAAGCCGGGACACGTGACTGTAATACCTGTAGCCATCTTGTCTGCAAACGCCGCCCTTAATCCGATGCTACCTTCAGCGATGTAAGGCTTTATAGGAGTTGTCTCCAATCTTGCATGCGCTATGAAGTCGCGCAGAATAAATGACTCATCAGGATTCACCTCCTGACGGTAATAATGCATCAGATTATCTAGTCCTAGTCCGAAGGAGCTGGCAATGCAACCATCTACCGGGAGATCTCCCTGCAAGGCGCCACACGTCCCTAATCGGATAATGGTAAGCGACTGTCTTGCTGCTTTAACTTCCCGGGTCTTGAAGTCAATATTTGCCAGGGCATCCAGCTCGGTAAGCACAATGTCGATGTTATCTGGCCCTATGCCTGTACTCAATACGGTAAGCCGCTTTTGCCCTATGTACCCCGTGTGAGCAATGAATTCCCGGTGCGCTCTTTGAAACTCTATACGGTCAAAGTACTTACTAACCATAGCCACTCGCCCCGGATCACCTACAATAATAATCGTGTCGGCGAGTTCCTCGGGCTGCAAATCCAGGTGGTAGATGCTGCCACGGGGGCTAATGATAAGCTCAGAAGGTGCAATAGACATGCAAAGTGTATTCCTTTTGTTGCACTGATATGAATCTACCGAACGTTTGGTAAATTGACAAGCTTTCGTTGCTCTGAACTTCTCATACATACTAGTACCACCATTTGTAAAATGTAGTTTTATGCGCTGTGCATTAATAATACGCTGCCTTGCAATTGTGAGTGGACTTTCAATATGCGGTAGTTCATGTAACAAAAGGGGCAACGACACGTCTAAAACAGCTGAAGGACGCTATGCTGGTACTACACGCTATAGCAGCTCCTACGCGAACTTCGACACAGGTGGACACCCCTTTAGAATTGATACAAGCTGGAGCCAAAATGATACAGTACGGGTATCAATGTTATCCGGAGACAGCTTGTCCATAGCATTTTATACTGACCATGGTTATTCCCCATTATTGACATACCGGGGACCACGGAATGATTCTAACCAATATTCGGTATCCGTTGGCAGTCACATGCATACCATGTTTGTTATACGCCCCGCGATCGACAGTCTGTCTATTTCATATTCCTCCTACAGTGGTATAAATGCTCAGCAGTTTAGTCAGACGGACATCGTTTTTGGAGGTAAGAAATAGGCGTTCTCCATTTAGCGTACTCTTGCAGTCCGCTGCTCGTAATCTTGATCCCTATGTATGCATTTCCCCTTTTACGTATTACCTCGCGTCGGGTTAATAAACTTGAGATGTTTGGAACATCCCGGCATCCGACATAGACTTCCTCTCTGCCTAAATCCATAAAAATCATTCAACTTCCTGCCTCCGATTTTAACCCATCTCCCTTACATTTGCACCCGCAGTTGGTCACATGGCCGAGTGGTTAGGCTCAGCTCTGCAAAAGCTGCTACAGCGGTTCGAATCCGCTTGTGACCTCTTCCTTTCAATAAAAAAGTCCCGGTAACCGGGACTTTTTTATTTGATCACTTTCTAAAGAAGCGTCTTAGTGTGGCGTCGTAGCTGTAGGCTGTGGGCTGATAGTCGATGTACCAGCGCTTGGCGTTGTACGTAAGCCCGCGGCGATATTGTCTATATTCAAAGGCGCTCATCCAGTCGGGGCGAAGCACTCGCAAATAGTTTGTGCGGGGTAAGCGCTCAGATAGCATGCGGAAGTTAATATCATTGACCAGCAGCCGTTCGCGTATCAGGGAGGTGACATCATCGCCATCGTGCTCGGCATACTGGCCCAGAGAAGTGCCTGGGTTACTGGGACGTACGGTATCGGGCTGGGAGATAGGAGTGCCGAAATAGGCAATATAGATATTTTGTTCTCCCGGCTGTACCGCGAGTGATGTGGCTGGTTGCATAGTTGAGTCGAGCAGCACACCATTCCACTCACCGTTACGAATCTTGTCGGATAGAGTATCCAGGAAGAAATACACTGGACAGAAATGGAAGTTGCGCGACCAGTCCATCACTGTTCGTTTCATTACTTCAGACACATCGTGGTTAAACTCCGCCATCAGGTCCGGCCGATTCTTAGCAAGGTATTCCCGCTGGTTCTGGCGAGTAAGTAATTCGATCAACATGGCCCTTGGCGGTACGTCCCCTGGTTGCGCACGCCGCCCAATGCGCAAATACTGAGCATGAGCAGTGCATGTAAGCAACAGGAGAAACAGCAAAGAACACAATCGGCGTATCATGATCCTTCTTCGATGTTGTAGTACTTTGAATTGGTCTATAAAGACATCTGCGCTACAATGTTACGCAGCGCGGATGTCTGTCGAAGCTTTATTGTCGGTTAAAACATTATTGTTGCTGTGGTAGCTGTACCTGCTGAGGCTGGGCCTGCATCTGCTGTAGTTCCTGGATCACCTGTTGAACGTGCAGGTTTGCTGCAGCAGGGTTATCAGCAAGGCCTCTTATTTGGGCTATGATATAATCAGTGGTTGCCTTGTCGCCACCGCGAATTGTCTCAACTGCAAGCTGGCTAATCAGGCTCATGTCACGCTGCGTTTCACCGGCCGAACTTTCTCTTGCATCATCGGGTAGGGTGCCGATATAGCGTATGTCATCGCGCGCATTGTCAGCCACCTTACGCGCCATCGCCGAGGCTTGCTTAATGCCACCCGCATGATAATAGGCTATCGCCATATAGAAGCCCGTGAAGTCGTAGGCATAAGAATGTTCCGTAATGCCTTTATTGACCCTATCCAGCACGCGGATAGCTTCGTCCTTACGCCCTGCATTAGTCAGCTCATCAGCCAGACGAGCTACATTCAGGCGATATGGTATAAAGTTCTGACGGTTCTTTTCATCGAAGTAAACATCATTGCGGTCAGCATTACCCCAGATATAGGTGTTGTTGAAAAGTGAGAGACTCTTATTGATATCAACAAATCCCTGCTCGCCTTGTCCGGGGCCTACTGGTTTTGTTGATTTGAATGGCACTAAGCGATAAACAGTGCCCTCTAGCTTCATAAAGTCATTCATGCCGCCATACTCATCTGTCTCCTGGAGATTAGAGAAGTAAATAGGACGCTTCCATCCCTGTGATGCAATCGCCGCTATGATATTGATCTGGGCCAGGTCGCTCTTAGTATAAGTGCCTTTCTTATTAGAGAAGGTTACACGCATATCAGTAGATATCTGGCTCGTGTCAAACCCTGCCGCCAAAGCACCAAGCTCACTCTTGGCAGGCGTAGGGACCATGATGTTGCGTGTAGGCATATAGTTCACAGGCTCCTCCTCGATAGGGAGCTTGTTATTCTCCGAAGTGATGAACTTACAAATGTCTGTTATCGGGAAGAACTGATCTGCAGGAATTGCGGGCGCTTGTGGGAACATCTTGCTATCTACATAGCGTATATACTCGTGGTGGTCGCCAATATAATCATTATGTGTCCACATCATTGGCACTGCGTCTGCATCGTTGATACGATAGTTGAGTTGATCAATGTACCAGTCAATGCCCAGGAGCGATGTATTGATCACGCGAACATCAGGTCTTATGCCCTCTATTTCCTGCGCATACCACAGCGGATAGGTTTCATTATCGCCATAGGTGAACAGTATCGCATTCTTCTCACAGCTCATAAGCGCATTATAGGCAGTTGCGCGCGCCAGAGTTTTCTTTGAGCGATTATGATCATCCCACTCTGCCCGCACCATTATTGCCGGCACAAGCACAAGACAGATAGCTGTAGCTGCATAGGCCGCGGTTGTGCCCTTCAGCGCCTTTTGTAGCCATTCATAGACCATCAGCACCCCCAGGCCTATCCATATGGCAAATGCATAGGTACTACCGGCAAATGCGTAGTCTCGTTCACGCGGTTGCAACGGCGGCATATTCAGGTATATACCAATGGCGATACCCGTAAAGAAGAATAACATTGCCACTATAAAACCATCTTGCTTATCCCTGTTAAACTGGTATACAAGGCCGAGGATGCCCAATATGAATGGCAGTAGATAGAGCTCGTTACGTGCGCCATTATTCCTGTAGCCATCGGCCATCTTATCCATGTCGCCCAGGCCGCGCATCTTGTCAAAGGGCTTAATGCCCGTTACCCAGTTGCCATTCTTTGCTTCTCCCTGCCCTTCAAAGTCATTCTGGCGACCAGAATAGTTCCACATCAGGTAACGCCACCACATCCAGTTCATTTGGTAGCCAATGAAGTACTTCATATTGTCGCCACTCGTCGGACGGTCATCCGGTCCAAGTCCCAGGAATTGCCTGTAAAACTGTACGTGTCCCGGATCGTTATTGTCCCATATACGCGGGAAAAAACGTTGCTTGTCTTCTTCAAACTTGTAGCCCCGCTTCTTGCCTACTACTTCATAATGATCCTTGCCCGTAACGCTCTTGGCATATTTTGGGCCTTTGTTAGTGATCTCCGTAAGCTGGGCATCGAAGTCCGGGCCATACATCAAGGGCTGCTCACCAAACTGCTCCCGTTGGATATAGCTCACCAGTGAAAGCGTATTGTCCGGGTTGGTCATGTCAATAGGCACATCCGCACGCGACCTGATCATGGGCACGATGTAAGACGAGAAGCCGATCATAACAAATACAAGGCAGAGCACCCCTGTATGCAACAGGTAGTAGCCCTTCTTTTTAGCGTAAATAAGCACGGCAGCCATGGCGGCGGCTATGAGTAGCAGGCTCACGAGTGCGCCACTATCATATGGCATTCCCAGCGAGTTGACAAAGAATACATCAAATGCAGAAGCCAGAATGGTGACCCCTTGCATAACACCGAACTGTACAATTGCCAGGGCTACACAGCCCAGAATAAAGGCGATCACGGTACCCATCACTGTAACCTCGTAGCGGCGGAAGTAATAGATCATTGCCAGCGCCGGTATGGTCAGGAGGTTCAGCAGGTGAATGCCGACCGAAATACCAAGCATGAAGGCAATAAGCAGCAGCCAGCGGTCGGCATAAGGCCTGTCCGCTGCGTTCTCCCACTTAAGCATAGCCCAGAAGGTAATAGCTGTAAAGAAGGAAGACGTAGCATACACTTCCGCCTCCACGGCGCTAAACCAGAATGTATCAGAGAAAGTATAAGCCAAACCACCTACAAGCCCTGCTCCCATGATAAGAGCAAGCTGCGTGCGCGTAGGCTCGGCATCCCCGGGAGCCAGGAGTTTTTTAGCAAGGTGGGTAATAGTCCAGAACAGGAAAAGAATGGTAAGTCCGCTGGCTATGGCACTCCAGGAATTGATCATAATTGCCACGTTCTTCTCATTCCCGCCGGCCAGCAGGCCAAACATGCGCTGAATCATCATGAAGAAGGGTGCGCCTGGAGAGTGGCCTACTTCAAGCTTATAGGCACAAGACAGAAACTCGCCGCAGTCCCAGTATGAGGCTGTGGCTTCCATAGTGAGGAGATAAACGAGCGTAGCAATGCCGCCGGTGATCCATCCGGCAATGTTGTTGACTTTCCTGAAGTTCATTAGGCGCTTTTAATTGGCGGGGACAAAGAAAGAGAAAAAAGCGTCTTGGTAAGGTAAAGTATTGCTTTGGTTACAACAGTATTTGAGAATGCTTTGGTAAAATCATATCACAGACATGTAGGAACGCGCCTGGCGGCGGCGCGTTCTTCACCGGCAGACATGTTCATTTACCGGCAGGAGACCAACGGAGCAAGAAAAAGCCGGGAACAATTCCCGGCTCATGACCACACCCTGACAGTGCCATGGGTAGGAAATAGTTATACTAATAAGTTGTTTAGGTTCTTCAACTGATTCGGAGCAATTAGCTTAGCCATCTGCACCTGGGGCATTGTACGAAGAAGATCGGTAATATGTTCGGCGTGATTGCCAGGACAAGAGCTTTGCACCATCCAGAGATAATCCAGACCCTTGGCTTCAGGCAGAAGCGCTTCCTTATTGCTCTTTAATTTATATAGCACATATTTCGGTCCGTTAAGAGGGGCGGCATACTGATATACAGCGAAATAATGCTGCTCATTACCCTTGTTCATAACACAGATATCGTGTTCCGCGTCGCGAACGAAGTCCATATCAAAATGCAGATTGAGCATCCAGCAGAACTGATATGCCGGAACCGGGCTAACTATGCCGATTAAGGCTGCGTCGGCGAAGAAATCCTCTTGCATATGGGCTGTGTTTAGTGTCCACTTGCTGGCCATGTTCCGAGGATTTGATGTACTGTTAGGAAACATCAAAAGTCGGGGAAAAGCTATTACTTCGCAAGTAAACGATATATTAATGGGCGGATTAATTGTAGTCGGCGTTGTTTTACTGCTTTTGCTCTTGTCTTTTGTTACAGTTCAGCAGGGTACAGTAGCGGTCATTACAGTTTTTGGCAAGTATCGCAGGGTACTCGGTCCGGGATTGAATTTCAGGGTTCCACTTATTGAAAAAATATACAGGAGGATCTCATACCAAAATCGTTCCAATGAGCTAAAGTTCCAGGCAATTACGCAGGATCAGGCCAATGTGAACTTTTCGGCCATGATGCTTTACTCTGTTCTCAATCAGGAAACAGAGACTATCAAAAATGTCGCATTCAAATTTGTAGATGAGCGTAGTTTCATGCAGGCTTTGGTGCGTTCGGTAGAGGGTGCAGTGCGTGCCTTCGTAGCTACCAAAAAGCAGTCGGAGATCCTCTTGTTGCGTACAGAGATCATCCTGCACGTAAAGGAGCAACTAGACACGCAATTGGAAGCATGGGGCTTTCACCTTATAGATATCCAGATAAACGACATTACTTTCGACGATGCCATTATGCGCAGTATGGCACAGGTGGTAGCTTCTAATAACCTTAAGGCTGCTGCGGAGAATGAGGGGCAAGCCTTGCTGATCACGAAGACAAAGGCTGCCGAGGCAGAGGGTAATGCTATTAAGATATCAGCAGAGGCTGAAAGGCAGGCAGCTCAACTCCGCGGTCAAGGAGTAGCGCTCTTCCGCGAGGAAGTTGCAAAGGGTATGGCGCTTGCTGCAAGGGAAATGGAGCAAGCGAATCTGGATGCATCATTTATACTTTTCTCGATGTGGACAGATGCAGTGAAGCATTTTGCTGAGAACGGCAAAGGGAATACGATTTTCCTGGATGGCAGCTCGGATAATATGCAAAAGACCTTGCTGCAGTTGCAGAGTATTATGAGGGGGAAGGCTAATTGAGACTACGTCTACCTCACCGAGGATATTTAGACATGTTTCAGGACCATAAAGGGCTTAGTGAACGCCCTTAGCCACGTAATGCAGAAAATGCAAGGTGCGGCGCATGGTAAAGATCAAGCCGAATAGAAAGACAGTTATGGATTTGCCGTGAAAACAGCATCTATTACAAAGAATAGTCGTAACTACGTGCGAACTAACCACATAACACTTCCCAAATGAAAAAAGCAGTTACTTCCTTTATTGCCGTTCTTTTTATTTGCCACATCGGATACGGGCAGGCGATAACTCTGAGAGATACCGGGTTAGTGTTGATTTCACAAGACACAATGGCTAACCTATTGGACCCAAATATTGTTAGCTCATTTGGGCAGCCGCTCACAAATGGTACTTGGGATCTCAGTCCCACTCAGTATCAATATCCTGTACGTGCATATCGTGAAAGACAGACGCCCTTTGGTAACTATTTCCCAACAGCTTCCTACTCTGAGCGAGGAGGCGTGGTAATCGATGCAGGTGGCTTTTATTTTTTCAATGTTTCCAATTATTATTCAGTAGATAGTTCCGGCGTTAATTTTCTAGGCCAGCATGGCAACACAACACGCATTCCTATAGCAATAATAACAGGCAACAACAACGATTCTCTAACCTTTCCTGCACAGACAATACTTCGCTCTCCGGATTTGAAAGCTCTTTCTTTCCCTACAACTATGGGCGGCACGTGGGGTGGGCCTACATCGTGCACTAGTCAGCTGTTAGTTACATCTGCTGTAGGCAACCTTGTAGACGCGCCAATGACTGTGAAGAATTACTATTATACGGTGGATACAGTAGTTGGATGGGGTAAAATGCGTGTTCGCCTCACAGACACTACTAAGATATCGGATTATGTTCCAGTGTTACAAGTGCATACATTATACACCGAGGTTGATTCATTTTTTATGAATGGCATGTCTGCGCCAGATTCGGTATTGAACTATCTAGGGCTTGTTCAAGGGCATAGCCAAACTTCCTACCAAACCGAATTTCTCCGGGAAGGAGAGATTGAGCCGCTGCTTCGGGTGTTTTTCTTGTTTCCAAATCACGTGAGGCCGTTTTATGCCCAGACCACCCTTATGCGCCTACCAGTATCGCAAGCCGCAGGTATAAAGGGTATTAAAGCAGGGGCTCTATCTGTTTATCCGAATCCAGCCAGGACGCGGGAGGTAAACATCTCGTGGCCTGGATCATCTGGAACAACATTTAAATATGCACTCACCAATTTCGGAGGCTCCCGGATAGCATCTGGAGTAGTCCAGTTAAATCATTCACTAGAGTTGCAGGACAACTTGCCTGCCGGCATATATTGCCTGACAATTATTGACAACGACGGGTACAGAGAATCTGTTCCATTGGTGCTTGAGTGATCTCGCTGAAACCGACAACGGCAATATCATTCTTCCTAAATGGCAGCTCCGATAATATGCAGAAGACTTTGTTGCAGTTGCAGAGTATTATAAGGGGAAGGGCTAATCGAGCTCAAACGAATCCGATAAGTGTCGGGTATCCTAAGAAAGGCTAAAACTTAACGAGGCTTGCCAATCTCTACTAATTACTAGGGATGCCTGCAATACTCAAATAATTTACGCTAATTTGACATGGATTGGGTCAATAGGTCCGGATATCACTGCTGGTAGTGTGAACTTTAAGTTAAGCTACGCAACGCACACATACTACTACTACTACTACTACCACTACTACTAATGATTGCGGCAAACCTGTTATGAGAGCATATCTGTTTTGGCCAAAAGCAGCTTTTGCATTTTGCATGCTGATGTTCCTCATCCCGGTGCCACATGTCTTCGGCCAGCCGGTGAACGAGCTCACGCTTATGGGACAGCGTAACGGTTATGTAACTGGCCTTATCGAATTGGGCGATTACTACTATTACAGTTATTCACACTGTAAGCTTTTGTACGCGCAATCCCAGAACCCATCCTGTTTGCTCGAGACTTACAAGTTTCATAAAACCAGTTATTCATTCCAACGCTCGGCAATCTCAACCGGTGATACGACACAGTACGACAGTGCCGAGACAAACATGCGAAATGTCGTCTGGAACGGAAATATTGTCTTCGCAGCCACTGAATTATACCACGGTATCAATGCGTACGGTGGACTTACATTTACCGTACTGGACACAGCATTTAATACGGTGATTCCGCAACGGCGGCTGAAGTTGGTGCCAAAAGGCGGAAAGTGGACGGAGGCGATTCCAATGGATATGGTCCCTTTAGGGGAGCGGCTTGCAATAATCTATTATCAACAGGATACAAGTAAGTTCACAACGCGAACCTCCGCGATTCTTCTTGACAAACATGGAGGGGTACTTAAGGATACCCCGATAGCAGATCCATATTGGGGTCTAATAGCGGTGTCAATCCCCGGAAAAAGATGTATGGTATCGGATTTTGGAGGCTCGCGTATACTGTTGGACAGCAATCTGGCCATAGCGGACACTTTTCTGCCAAAGCCATTCCTGCCCAACGGGCCTTACATCGGTTATATGCCCGACGGAGGTTATGAGATTACTCTGCCCTCCGGGACCCTCATCAAAGGAGGAGAGTACACCACTATGCCTGGCCTCTCATATCCGACAACGTCACTAAGCCGTCTTACAGCAGCTTCCCGTTATGATTACGATACAACTATTTACTTCCGAGACAATTACTCGATAGGCTCCGATGATGGCGGTTCCAGGCAGAGCTTGCAATTCAATTCATTTGACAATCGCATTTACTACGCTAATTCCTGTCGCCAGAAACCCCTGAGCGGTTCGTGCCTCGACTCGTTCAATTACATTCAGGTGATCTGCGCAGATACATTACTGCACACGCTATGGCGCAAGTTCGTCATCCTTACTCCCCACGAATGTGCCACTGCCTACTGGGTGGCCGCCTCCAACGCACGCGGCGGCGTGGGCGTGATGGGCTATTATTTCGATACGCGCTTTAGCACGTATTTTAACATGTATGATACCACCCATTCCGGCTATTTTCTCTTTCACGTGGACAGCACCGGCAGCGTCTCAGTCGGCGGAGGGCGAGCGCCAACTGTTCGCGATCGACTCAAGATCTACCCCAATCCTGCCAGGGACGCTGTAGTAATAGACGACATCCTCGGCGGTTTGTCAGGGTTCGCGCTTTATGACATGAGCGGCAGGCAGATAAGCAGTGGAGCAGCCAGTGGCAAGCTTGCAAAAGCCTCGCTGGCTCGGCTGTCGGCGGGTCCATACATAATGCGTATTCTATTCGCCGACGGTAGTGCTATGAGTCAGACCATAATCAAGCAATAGTAGAGGCTACATCCCCATCAGGCTTAGTCTTTAGTTGCGCTTAGCTTCCCTTTAGAATTTCAGCGGTCCGCAATCGCCCCGATTGCGTTGCGCAAGTGAGTCTCAATCTGAGATATCACCCCTTGCTATCCTGCTACACGCAGCAATAGCGTTATCTCGGTTTATCTGTTTTCCCCGTTCTGTCTAGACAGAACAAATAGGGGGTTGCACTTAGACCCCGTCTAAGGGCGGAGCCGGTTCGATCTCCCGATTTGCGTCGTAGAATATCGGCTAAGCTCAGTCTCTGTTCACACCACCAAGCGGAGTTGACATAAACGTTGTGACTTGCGTGCAGACTTTGCGGTAGTTTGGATCCCGTTGAGGCTTTTAGTCAACTTCCCTAATACCCACTGGCAAGAGCGCAGCGCTCTTGTGTCTAATAATCTGCCAGTCTCTGGACTGGCGCGTATGCGGGCCGTGCTGTCCCACTCTCACACAACGGCGGCACCGGTCCAATAACCAAAATCAGGATAATCTGAGGTTCAGAGAACCATCCCCACCACAAACCCCACATACTGCTTATCCTTCAAAGGATAAACCTTATCATTCACCTCCTGCCCATATCTGATCCCAATACCCAGCACCGCCCGCATCCCAGGTTTAATGGCCACAGTCGCATGCATCGTCTGCGACGGATGCTTCCGCTTCAGGTATAGCCACTTCGTATTATCAGACACCGCCGTTCCTTCATTGAGTTGAAAGTCAAAAGCAGCTCCTTCAAGCACAAATTGCACATGAGTAGCGCTCGAAACCGCATCAAAGTGTTCAGGACCATTTATCCCCGGCAGGTCTATTTCCATCAGCCCGCTCTTCGCATTTATCGAAAACTTAGGCAGCTCCCCTTTGTATAGTTTGTCAAACTGCCTGTGTTTATTCCAGTCAAAGCCTACCAAACGGCTTAGGTCGGCACCAACTAGCGTCCTTTTCCCTTTTTCGTGCATCGTATCGGTGGCAATGGCGCGCCGCAGTACGCCTGTCAGCCTGCTGTAAATGCGGGTATCGCTCAGCTCATACCCGCCGATTTTCATAGTAGACCGCACAAGATTGGCAGCCGTAGAGCCCCTCCCAAATTCTGAGCTCTCCTTCATTGTAGGTTCAAAAGCAGGATCCGTCAAAAGCCTGTTTTTGTCCAGGCTTGATTTCTTCCTTACCAGCAGCCCGCTTTCGGCGGTCTGGTAATACGTAAACTGATCTATCGTCCCAATAATTGGGTTAATGCCTTTCTGCTTCGCCATATGATTTTCAAATTATTATACCGTCGGCAAAGGTAATTCAACTACTCAGAATATCAAAATTTAAAGCGCACATATAGCGTACATAAAGCGCACATATAGCGTACATAAAGCGTATATAAAGCGTACTAGAATTGTACTATAGTACTATTAGATAACCATCTCCGGTACTCTAAAAGTGGAGTAGATTCAGAAGTCAACCAGGTATAACAATGCCCCGGGAAGGTCTTTTAGACATGAATTTGCCAGCGCACTATGGCCACGAACGGCCAGTGCATCAATAATTGGCACCCGAAAACAGACGCTGATCGTCCGCCTCTGGTATCTTTCTTCTGCGCAAAGGCAATGGGTCTCAAAAGGCTAATAGCCTAACCACTAACCTGCCTGTCTAGCAAGTCCAGTATCCCCTCCTGCACCAATATTCGATACCCAATACGGTCATTGGATATACCCTGTCTTAGCTCATAGGTAAATCTGAAAGAGCCATCCCCATCCATAGCGGTAACGAAATAAGCGAAGAGTATATCCCTACGGTTTTCAAAATGGTGGGCTACTTCGTGGATATGGGTGGAAAGCACCATCAGGTGATCAGGATGCTGTAACAGTCCATCAACCACGGCGCGGGTACATTCATAGGCATCATGCACATTCGTGCCCTTAAAGAGCTCATCCATCAGAATAAGGTGCGGTGCATCATCAACCAGACGTCGGGCCGTCCCTTTCATCCGCTGCACCTCTGCAAAGAAGTAGCTCTCACCTTTCAGGAGATTGTCCTCCACATGCATATTGGTGATAATACCCTGCAGAAAGGACAGCTCCATACTTTCCGCCGGCACACCCATACCCAAGTGAGCTAATAGAGCTCCTACACCAAGAGCCCGCATAAACGTAGTCTTGCCGCTCATGTTAGCCCCTGTAAGAAACAGAAAGTGCTGCGCCTCGTGGAAGCTAATATCGTACGGCACTGGAGTGACCAGCAACGGGTGAAAAAGTCCCTTCGCACTTAGGCGAACAGGCAGAGCAGGGTGGAGCCTGGGGAAATGCCACTTATGGCTGAACGTAGCAGCCCCCATACTTTGCCAGGCATCCAATCGTGCATATTGCTCAATGAGCCGGTAGGTAAGATTCTTCAATTCCCGTCGCGCTCTGAAGGCCAGCCTGCTTAAGGTGTTATAAGGCGTGCCCTTATCAATATTTAGAAGCTGAGGAATAAGCGGATGCTTTAGCTCATCCTGCATTGTTTCCAGCTCTGTAATGAGCAACCGCGGTAAAAGATCTTCATTCTTAAGCAAGCCTGTCAGTTCAGTACACCCACGCAGAAAGTCGGAGATATGCGTCAGGGAGAACTGTACGAACGTATACTGATTGCGGTTAAGCATCTTCTGAAAGAAGTTGCCAAGCACAAGCGCAAAGCCTGTAGGCGCATGCTCTCCATCTGCCGTCTCAAAGAACTTCTCCAGCAATACCAACGTGCCATTAGAAATAGTCTTTGTCCACTTGTGTCCATTATTGCTCCACCAGCGCACAACATCCTGCATGGCGAGCAAGCGCTCATAAGTATCTGGCGGATTGCGTATGTAGTGCCGCAACGCCTCCCTCCCTGCAGCAGTGGTAGTTCGGTCTATCAACGCAGCAATGTCCTCACCGGAAGATGAAAAGATAGATAGGTCGCTAAGGGTTGTTTTGTCGTTGTGCATTATCGCTCAAACTGTAAGCGCTGTCCCATGCTAGACTCAGAAACCACACCATTTTCATAAACAACCATACCATTTACCAGCGTATGCGTAATACTCGCCGGGAAGGTGTGCCCCTCAAAGGGCGACCAGTCGCAGCGGTAAAGAATATTCTCCTTCGATACAGTGGCGGGCTTATTCATATTCACCAACACAAGATCCGCAGCATAACCCTCCCGTATAAAGCCCCGCCCTTTCAGCCTGAAGCACTCAGCAGGTGCATGGCTCATCTTCTCTACAACTTTCTCAATGGAGATCTTTCTATCCTGGACATATTGCAGCATTAGCGGAAGTGAATGTTGCACAAGCGGAATACCCGAGGGCGCCTGCTGATAAGGAAGCTGCTTCTCCTCCCAGGTATGCGGCGCATGATCTGTAGCTATGATGTCTAGCCTGTCATCCAACAATCCCTCCCAAAGAGCAGTACGATTATGAGCGGCTTTAATAGCCGGATTGCACTTGATCAGATTACCATACCGGGCATAGTCGTCGGCAGTAAAGTGCAGATGGTGAACACAGACCTCCGCAGTGATCTGCTTCTCCCGCAATGGCAGCATATTGCCAAATAGCTGCAGCTCGCGTTCTGTAGAAATATGCAGGATGTGCAGTCGTGCCCCTGTCTGCTTTGCTAATTGTACCGCACCAAACGAGCTCTCAAAGCACGCCTCCACATCGCGAATGAGCGGATGGAATGAAGCATCATCTGCATCAGAATACTTTGCTTTATTAGCTGCAATCACTTGTTCGTTCTCACAATGCGTAGCAATGAGCAGCTCTGAGCCTGAGAAGATGCGGTTAAGAGTAACATAGTTGTCCACCAGCATAGAACCAGTAGACGAACCCATAAAGATCTTCACACCACATACATCCCGCTTCTTTGCATTGGTGCGCAATACTTCCTCTGCATTATCATTCGACACACCCATGAAGAACGAATAGTTTGCCACAGAAGTACGCGCCCCTATGGCATATTTCTCCTCCAACAGCGTTTGTGTAGTAGCAGGCGGAGATGTGTTTGGCATCTCCATAAAGGAGGTCACACCACCTGCCACAGCAGCTCTGGCTTCGGTAGCAATGCACGCCTTATGCGTAAGCCCCGGCTCTCTGAAATGTACCTGATCGTCTATGACACCAGGCAGGAGATGCAGCCCTTCGGCATCTATTTCACGCGCTGCTCCTTTCGCAGATATGTTATCTCCGATAGTTTCAATAAACCCATCTTTAATGAGCACATCACCTCTATAGCTCCGGCCTTCGTTGACAATAGTGGCGCTTTTGATTATTATTGTGGAAGACATGGTTATTCAGTCCTTGAATTTTACCCGATACTTTCGCAGCAAGTTACCCACACATACTTTGCCAATGGTGAGGAAATCATTACTAGTCGTATTGTCAGTCGCTGCTGTGTGCAGTGCAAGTGCCCAGACAACCTACCTGCAGCTTGGGCAGGAAGATTACAACCTGCTTGACCGGCTGGAAACGCGCCAGGGCTTCCTGGATCGAAATCTCTATCTGGCTGACAAGCCAGTCTCCCGCAAAGGCGCCGTAGCATTCCTCGAATCTGTAAAAACGGTGGACGCCGGCGACGGAGTAGGGAATGGCGGAATAGGCCTTACTAAGATTGACTACTACAACATCGCTCATGCTATCTCTGTAAGCGGTGAGTGGGCGGCGAACGGAGATGGTGCAATAGATTCCCGCCACCCGTGGTTTCGCGGAAAGCTTTATAACAAGCAGCCTGACTTGGTGCACGTGAAGACACCTAACTTCTTCCTGGCAGGAAATGTGGTAATCTCAGGTACCGGTATTGCAGAATCGGCAACCGACAGTTCCAGGACGCTCTTCTCAAATACCAGAGGCGTCGAGTTGCGTGCCCGTATTGCAAACAAGATTGGCGTCTATACCTACGTAGCCGATAATCAGGAGCAGATGCCACTGTTCGTACAGGACTATACGGAAAACAGATGGGCGCCATTCACCGCTATACCAGGAGCTGACTACTATCAGACTCCCTCCAACAAGACATACGACTATCTGTCCGCACGTGGCTACATCGACTTTGCAGCCATAAAAGACGTACTCAATGTGACCGCAGGATACGACAAGCATTTTTTAGGTGATGGCTATCGGTCTCTGTTTCTGTCAGACTTTTCCGCACCTGGAACATTTGTCCGTTTAAATACGCGCATCTGGAAGTTGAATTACCAGAACCTGTACATGGAACTCACGCCAGAGTACATCCGCGGTGGTGATAGGGAACTCCCGCATAAGTATGCGACAATGCATCACCTCAGCATAAATGCACTCAGGTGGCTTAATATAGGAGTGTTTGAGAGCGTAATATTTGCGCGGGACAATCACTTTGAGTTCTCATATATGAACCCAATCATTTTCTATCGTTCGATAGAACGGGCAAACGGCTCTCCCGATAACGCGAATGTCGGTTTCAACTTCAAGGCAATTGCAGCAAAGCACCTACAGTTCTATGGACAACTATTCTTCGATGAGTTCAGAAGCAAGGAACTGCTCAGCGATAAGGGCTGGTGGGGAAACAAATATGCCTATCAGTTAGGAGGCAAATGGTTTGACGCCTTTACAGTTCCGAATCTGGACATCCAGGGAGAAATTAATGTCATACGCCCCTTCACCTATTCACATGGAGACAGCACTGCTAACTATACACACTATAATCAGCCGCTGGCTCATCCACTTGGCGCCGGTTTTGCTGAGTTTATCGGTATCGTGCGCTATCAACCTGTGCGCAATCTCTACCTAAGTCTGAAGGTGCTTTCCTACAAGCAGGGCCTCGATAGTAATGGCTCTAATTTCGGCAGCAATCCCTTCCTTAATTATAACACTTTTACCCCGGTCAATCCAGCGGATCCCGAGTACGGTTATAAGATAACGAACGGAGTAAAGACAACAACCGTGTCGGTAAACTTCAATGCCTCATATGAGGTGAAGGAGAACCTGTTTATTGATCTTGGCGCTTCTTATCGACGGATGAGTTACGACGACGGTGGTGGCCCTGACTTTGTGACCAAGTATTTCTATGGCGGCATTCGCCTGAATATTATCAGGAGGGATTACGACTTCTACTAAGCACCCTGAGCTTTAGATAGAGCAACTCCTGTAGTGTCGTACATAGTCACAGGCTGCTTATCTGCAACCCATCGTCTGAAAGCGGCGAGCGCAGCCCCAATCACTTGGTGCATATCGTAGTATTTGAACTCAGCAAGACGACCGATAAAGAGCACATCCTTTTCGTCTTCAGCTAGCTTATCATATTGCGCATATATCTTGTCGCTTTCTTCATTGCGCACTGGATAATATGGGTCGCGCGAAGAGTCCGCCGCTTCTGAATATTCAACATAACCAACAGAGCTTTCATACTTCTTTCCGGGAGCGAAATACTTGTGCTCTATAATGCGGGTATAAGGCTTGCTCATGTCAGTATAGTTGATCACAGCGTTGCCCTGTATCTCCTTGTCCCGTATCTCCTCAAAACGAATAGTGCGATATGGAAGCTTGCCAAAGCAATGATCGAAATAGTAGTCTATCGTGCCGGTAAACACCATGGTATTATAGCGCTGCCGCCAGGTATCTTTCAGGCCCGCATATTCTGTTTTCAGAATAACCCGGATGTTTGGATGGTCAAGCATGCGCTCAAATAGTGCAGTATATCCGTCTACTGGTATCCCCTGATATTTATCGCTGAAATAGTTGTCGTCGTACACAAAGCGTATAGGCAGGCGTTTAGCGGTGCTTACATTAATCTCCGTAGGATTCACCCCCCATTGTTTAATAGAATAATACTTGTAGAACGCCTCATACAGCTCAACACCTATGCTGGATGTAACAAACTCTTCGAAGTTGGTAATGCGGCTGCACGGCACGCGAAGTGATTCTATGAATGCCTCCGCCTCTTTAGGAGAGAAGTTTTTATTGAAAAACTGGTTGATTGTATGCAGGTTCACGGGCATCGTATAGATGCGGCCATTGCTGATCGCCTTCACACGATTTGTATAGTTATTAAACTTGGAAAACCGGTTTACAAACGACCATACTTTATCATCGTTCGTGTGGAAAATATGGGCGCCATACTTGTGCACATCGATGCCGGTTTCTTCATCCTGGTAGGTGTACGCGTTTCCGCCAATGTGGTCGCGACGGTCAATAATTGTTACCTGGTATCCCGCCTCTGCGGCCATGCGTCCGAAGGTGGCTCCGGAAAATCCGCAGCCAACTATTAAAATCTTTTTGCTCATTTGTAGTTGGAAGTCTGCCAACTGATCATAAAAAATCAGTCCATGCGGGACACCAACTACAAAAGCACTTCGCTTTTTAGTAAAAGGAATAGTTAGAAGGGGGCACCTTCATCATCCATTGGTCTTGTAGAAGAAGCATTGTCTTCATCGTCCCAATTGACGTCGTTGGCCTTTGATGGAAGCGTCTGGAAACCCCCGGGAATAAAGAGTTTGCTGCCGCCAAACTCACTTGGATCGCGACGTATGCCGGCCTGCGGATTATCGTTGAAAGGCTGGAAGCCGCCACCGCCCATATTGCCAAAACCATCATCCAGATCCTCAAACTTTTGATACTCCTTTATAAAGCGCAGCTTGATGGTATCTGTGGAACCGCTCCGGTTTTTTGCCACATGTATGTGAGTTTCACCCTCAATGGTCTGCCCCATCTCATCATTGTTAATTCCATAATATTCCGGGCGATACAGGAACATAACCATATCCGCGTCCTGTTCGATCGCACCAGACTCCCGCAGATCCGAGAGCTGTGGAACCTTACTTTCCTTACGGCTCTCCACACCACGATTCAATTGCGAGAGGGCAATAATAGGAATCTTTCCAGCACAGTGGGATCCGAAGCTTGGAATTCACGTGACTTGAAGTCGC
>JADMIO010703150.1_pt1 | contig 73894 bp, 67 predicted proteins | sample 8958161 | NCBI WGS metagenome assembly JADMIO01 (sample SAMN16585339, study PRJNA669376) | soil metagenome | isolation source: Crop rotation soil | place: USA: Cullars Rotation, Alabama | collected 2011
CGCGACAACTTGTCCACGTGGAATTCTAAGCTTAGGATCCCAATGTGCTGGAAAGAAATGAGAAAGTTTTAATTCAACACAAAGATCAAGCACCTTTACTAGTTCTTTTTCATTTGTCGCAATATAAAAAACTTCAGCAGGTCCTCCAGATTTATAATAAGTGTGATAAGTTAAAGGCTCATCCCTTTTTACTCTTTCCTTGCCTAACTCAATTTCCAGTAATTTTATCTTATCCTCAGTCATTTAATCTTTTAATGCTCTCTTTACAGCATCCAAATCTGACCAGGGGATCTCTTCTTTTCCATCCAAATTCATCGAATTCTCATGCCCCTTACCAAAAATCCCAACCGTATCACCCTTCTTAGCTAAAGTTTTTATTGCCATTTCAATTGCCTTTTGCCTATCACTTTCAACAAAATAAGTTTTACCGACAACTCCACCAACCGATTCTAATCCTTTTGAAATATCTTTATTAATCTCATCAATATATCCTCTAGGATCAACAGCAGTTACAATAGTTATATCAGCTAAATTACCCGCTATTTTACCCATCCAAGCCCTTTTCTGGACATCTCTTAACCCCTCAGCTCCAATTAATGCAATTAGCTTATTCTTATGTTTTTTCTCTAAAGCGGTTAGTGCCTGTTCTAAACCATTTGGGGTATGGGCATAATCAATATAAATATTTATCCCCAAATCATTAGCCACTTCCTGCATTCTGCCCATTGGTAGTCTAAAACTTTCCAGCGACTTAATTATTTTTTCTTTTCCTACACCCAAAGCCATGGCCACAGCAGAAGCTGCCATTGCATTCTGTAAGTTATAGTCACCTGGCAAATCCAAATTCAAAGGACACTCCTTAGGATTAACTTCAGCTTCTGGTTTTAACCCATAACTTATTACTTTTCCATGACTTAAAGAAGCCAACCTCTTAAAGTTTTTTTCATCATAGTTTAAAACTGCAATAGCTGCATTCTTAACTAACTTTGCTTTAGCTTTAAAATAATTTTCCCAACTTTTGTGATAATCCAGATGTTCATGAGTAATATTTGTTACAACACCAATATTAAAATTTAAACCCAAAAATCGATGTTGATCTAACCCAGATGAGCTAACCTCAAATACCATTACTTCACTACCTGCATCTTTTGCCTCTCTGAGAAGCCTCTGAACCATGGAAGGATGAGGGCTAGTTACATGAAAGCCTGTATCATATTCTTTATCACCAATAACTGCCTTGACCGTTGAAACAACAGAAACCTTATACCCTGCATTCTTTAAAATATGATAGATCATATTTGTAGTTGTTGTTTTTCCATCTGTTCCCGTTACACCAATTAACACCATTCCTTTTGCAGGAAAAGAGTTTGAAACAACCGCTAAAACAGCCATCGGCATATGCCAAAATAGATTAACAATGGACTGAGGGACTAATGCCCGAACCGAATTACCAAATCTAGAATTTCTAAAACTAACCCATATTTTTTTAGTGCTACTCATTTACACCAAAAGTATATCAAAACCTGTCTTATTTAAGCTATTGGCCTGTTGGGGCAACACCATAGTATGCAAACAAGTCCTTGGAAATATCAAAAAAGATAGGCGCTGCAGTCTCAGCTCCAAAGATAGAGGAAGATGGCTCGACCAAACGCACTAACATGATAAATTTAGGATCATCAGGAGGAGCAAATCCCACAAATGATGCGATTGTTTTAGATGCGTCATAATGTCCAGCTACTGGAATCTGAGCTGTACCTGTTTTTCCTGCAATATCATAGCCTTTAGGTTTTGCAAATTTAGCCTCTCCCTCACTAACCGCTCTGACCATCATCTGAGTAACTGTTTTTGCTGTCTCCTCAGTAATAGGGGAACCCAACACTCTAGGAACTATTCTGTGGGTTCCAGTTGAGTCCTTAATTGAAGAGACAATATGCGGTTCCATTAATTTACCACCATTGGCAATCGTTGCAACTCCTCTAATAAGTTGAATTGGTGTAACTGAAATTCCTTGTCCAAAAGAAGAAGTAGCCAAATCAATCTCTTTCCAAGTTGATTTTTCCCTAATATCAGTGTTTTCCTCACCCTGTAAATCAATTCCAGTAAGGCTCCCAAATCCGAAGTTGTGAATATACGAGTACATTTTATCTATCCCCAATTTGCGTGACACAAACACCATTCCAGTGTTATCCGAATGAATAATTACATCATCCATAGTCGAATTTGGAGTGTACTCATTGTTCCAAGTCCTAATTTTAAACCCTCCAATATCCAAAGGTGCCTCACAAATATCACAGATAGTATCCCTTTTAACCAACCCCTCATTAATACCAGCAGCCATTACCAATACCTTAAAAGTAGATCCTGGTTCATAACTGTCATTAGTTGCAGGATTTGCATAATACTCAGTAGGATAAAGAGTTGGATTTGCAGGGTCAAAGTTTGGAAAAGATGCCATAGCCAAAATATTACCCGTTTTAGGATCCATAATAATGGCTGATCCGCTTTTTGCCCCATATTTTGCAACACCTGCCTTAAGCTTTGCCTCAGCAATATTTTGAATTGAGCGGTCAATACTCAAAAAAAGATCGTTTCCTTTTTTAGCATTTTCTGATTCAAACCTACCTATTAATATAGGAATCCCTTGAGCATCTTTTTCCTGAGTCAAAAATCCCTTCTTACCTCTTAATTCCCCGTTATAAAATCCCTCTAACCCAAAATAACCAGTTTCCTCACCATAAATATCTGAACCCATAAAACCCAGAAGATGCGCAGAGGATGATCCTTCAGGATAAAACCTAGTCTGGCCACCGTCAAAACCTAAACTCCTAAAATCCATTTTCTCCAGCTTAATTTTTGTTTCCAAGTCTACCTTTCTGTTCAAACTTACCCAGTACAAATTTTGGTTTAATTTATCCAGTATTTTTGCCTCCAAAGCCTTTAATTCATCTTCTTTCTGTTTCTCAGCCTCCTCTAAGGTAGCAGAATGGGTACTTTCTTGAATCAACATTTCTTTTTTTACTCTCTCCTCTTCTTCAAGCAAAACTTTAGCCAGCTTTTCACTATATCTTTTTTTGTAATCACTTAAAGATCCAACTCCTGCAATTGAATCATCAGAGGAATCCCTTTTGTATGTTTGTTCATACCAATTATCAATATTTTTGGGTTCTAAAAAGAGAGAATAGATAGGTTGATTTGCCGCCAGAACAGAACCATCTGAAAAATAGATACTTCCTCTTGGAGCTAAAACTTGCTGAGTAAGCAGCCTTTGATCATCGGCCTTGGCATTTAAATCATCAGCCTTCGCAATTTGCCAATAACCAAGCCTTAGGATTATCAGGCCTATTATAAAAATGTATATCCACCTGAAATAATTTAACCTCATAGAAGAAACACTAAAAACTATTTATTCAAAGCTAAGTTGTGATCTTTAAAGTATTGAAAGTTTTTGATCCTTTCAAACCCTAAGTTTTTGGAGATTTTTTCATTTACTCTCAATGATTGTTTCTCGGCAATTTTTTTCTCTAGGAGTTGATTTTCAATTGATAGATCTGATTTGGCTTTTTCTAAGTTATTGATCTCAACTCCATAGCTTGCCAAACGATTAACAGTCCAGATTTCTAATACACTCAAAGAAAGTACTAAACATGCTGCTATTCCAATCAATTGTCTTTTTCTATTCATTCGTTTTTTCTATCCAATATCGATCCCATTTCTTAGGATCCCAAATCTCAAAATGATCTCCTGCACCTATTAGTAAGATCTCATTTTTGATTCCTGCATAATCAATTAATTCTTTAGAGATAATAAACCTCCCCTGACTATCCAACCCACACTCCTCAGCCCTAGAAAAGAATTTTCTTCTTAACTCCCTTCCAGTCTCATCAGTTAAAGGCACACCCAACCTTTTTTCTGCCTCTTTCTGCCATTCTTTATTACTAAACCCCCATATTTCACCATCTAACCCACTAACTATAAAAAACCTTTCATCCGTTCCCAACTCTCTTCTGAACTTTTTAGGCAAGATTACCCGGAATGATGTAGAACTTCTCTCTTTTTTGTCAGAAAAATAAGCTTTGTAAGTACCCAAAAACATTTGTTTTGGGCAGTTTCACCATCTTTATTCATTTTCCTCCATTTTTCACAACGTGTCAAGCGTGTGAAAACCAATACAGGGATTAAATTTTGATTATTTTTTTGAAGAGTCAGAAAGGATGGCAAAGAAGCCTCCGCCATCTGAAGTAGCAGTCATTTTCGAGCCGTCAATCTTGGATTCAAGTAGCTGCCAAGAATTTTTAGAAGAGTCATATCTAGCTATTTTAGAGCCTTCAGCAGGCTTATCAGCCAATTCAATTATCACATCCCCCTTAGGAAGTGATTGTGCAGTTGGCACATTTAGTGCATATACCTTACCCACAAATTGTTTACCAGCAGGAAGTTTAGGCGCACCCGACAAATCATTTATCACACTAAATCCCACTTTAACCAAATCCTCCCTTGAAGCATCCGTTTTATAAGTTAAATGCCCATCTGCTGATGTCAGAACCCCCAATGCCACATCAGGCTTTTGAAGGTGCCAAGGGGTCACCATTCTATATAGTGTGTCACCCTTTCTAATCCTCATAGTTAAAGTTCCATTTTCCACTCCCTGATCAAATACACAATGAGCTCCACCTGAGGTATAGCCCTGAGAACAAGTTCCAAACAAGATCTCCTGTTTGAACTCACTTTTTTTGTTTAAATTAATAAAAGTGTCCAAACTCCCAGCAGATCTATCAACCTTCCCCTGGCCTTCTTCAACATCAGCATTTTGAACCTCGCTAATAGTAGACTGATAAACCAGTTCGTAGGAAAACTCATCATAAGAACCCACCCTAAAGATGTTTAAGTTTATAGCATTACCATCCCTTCTAGGCTCAAGCAAAGCATATGGACCATCAGGATCAAAGGGAAGATCTACTTCATGAAGGATACGGGGCTTATTATTACCAAAAATCTTTTGAACACCAAAAATTATTCCAAAAAGAAGAATAACTAACGCCACTACCAAAATAACATTAGTCCTATTACTAAAGAATGTTTTTAATTTTCCTGTTGGCAGTTTTTTCATTTAATTGACTCTATCAAAAATGTAGTGCTCAAGCTCATCTACCTTTATTCTCTCTTGAGTTGCATCATCTCTGTTTCTTACTGTAACTGCTCCATCTTCTAGTGTATCAAAATCAATGGTTATGCAAAAGGGCGTACCAATCTCATCCTGAGCTGCATATCGCTTACCTATATTTCCTCGATCATCCCAAGCAATAGTAAATCTTTGTCTTAAATTCTCATAAATTTCTTTGGCTCTTTTTACTAGCTCCTCTTTATTAGGCAAAAGAGGAAAAACAGCAGCCTTGTAAGGAGCAAGTGATGGTTTAAATTTCATAAAAACTCTCTTTGATGTTTCATCCCCCACTTCGGTATAAGCACTAACAAGCACAGCCAACATAGATCTATCAACTCCCCAAGTCGGCTCTATTACATGAGGAATAAATTCCTCACCCGTTTCAGCATCTCTATAAGTCAATTTTTGACCACTAAATTCTTGATGATTTTTTAGATCAAAATCTGTTCTGTATGCCAACCCATATAATTCCTTTACCCCAAATGGAAATTCATATTCAAAATCAATTGTTTTCTTAGAATAATGAGCTCTCTCACCTTCAGGAACATCCAGTTCATGAACCTTGCTTGTATCAAGTCCTAAATCCTCCTCCATCCATATATACATTTGCTTTCTCCAATCCTCAAAAATATCTTGCCACTCCTTATCCTCCTTTGGAGGAGCAAAGAAATATTCAATTTCCATTTGTTCAAATTCCCTAGTTCTAAAAATAAAATTCCCCGGAGTTATCTCATTTCTAAAAGCTTTACCTATTTGAGCCAAACCAAATGGTAACCTAACCCTTTGTGTATCTATTATATTTTTGAAATTAACAAACATGGCTTGTGCAGTTTCAGGCCTAAAGTAGGCAATATTAGAGGATTCCTCTGCTGGACCAATAAAAGTTTTAAACATTAAGTTAAATGTCTTTGTTTCTGTAAAGGTGTTTTTTGATCCGCAATTAGGACATTTATCTTCCTCCACTTGATCAGCTCTCATCCTGGTGTGACATTTTTTACACTCCACCAAAGGGTCAGTAAAATTTGCTAGATGACCACTTGCTTCCCATACTTTAGGGTTCATTATTAAAGCTGCATCAAGTCCTAATATATCTACTCTATTATGAACAAATCTTTTCCACCAAGCTTGTTTAATATTATTTTTAAGCTCAACACCAAGGGGTCCATAATCCCATGAATTTGATAACCCTCCATATATTTCTGAACCAGGAAAAACAAACCCACGTCTTTTACAAAGGGCTACTATTTTATCCATTAAGTTTTGATCCTGATTCATTTTTTTTGTAACCTATCTAACATCTTCACACTTTTTAGATCTGATTCTAAAATTCTCTCATTATAATAACGCAAAATACGCTCAACTGCTACACTCGTCTCAGGAGCCACGTCAATATTAGAAATGTCCTCCCATGAATAATATTCAAGCTTTTCCAAAAGTGCACTAACCTCAGGATTTAGATCTTTGATTGCATCCATCGACCAAAATCCTAAAACAGAAAGTAACTTTACCTCAAAAGCTCTAATAAAAATTTGTCTAGGATTTTTCTCTAAAATTCTCAAAACTCCCAAAGTTAGATCATAGATCATCACATTTTTTTGCTCTTCTGGAGTAAGCCTATCAACTAATTCAATAATGTGAAACGCAGCAGTAGAAAGAGTTAAATTTTCTTTTAAAGCACTAAAAGTATCTATACTTTCAGCTTCAGTCAGGGTATAACTTTTACTTTTAAACAGATGAAGCTTTACATTGTTTAATATCTCTATGTTCCCTGCTCTTCTAGAGGTAATTTTTCTTACTCCCCGGGCCACAATAGAGATTTTGCCAAATCGATCAGTTAAAACAGTCAAGATCCGATCAGCTTCACCAAAATTTCTTCGTTTTAGAATTAACCCTTCAGTAGTAACAGAACCCATACCACAAGAATTCTAACAGAAATTGGAATTTGAATTTTACTTAGTATCTACCGTGGGGCTTGGAAAATCGACACCCATAAATGTTCTTAAAGAATCTAAATCAACTAAACTATATCTTGTATAATATCGATCTCCCTCTGGCCCCTTTGTAGCTCGCCTGACCACTAAACTTTGATGTTCCTGGATTGTATGCACCTCTAAAGCTCTACTTCTAAACATTTTGATATTACTCGGATCAGGACCTATTGGGTTAAATTTTTCCGGATCAATCACCTTAACTATCACAGCACCTCTATCTCCATGCTTGCAACCCATTTTTCCATCTCCATACGAACATTGTGGGGGACCATCATGAGAATGAGAATGACCCCCCAGCAATGAGTCGTATTTTGAACCTCTAAAATAGGCTGCTCCAGAGAGGGTTCTGGTGGCAAAATCTACTAATTCTTCAACTTGTGCAATAGGTCGACCTGATGATCTATCTATTTTGGGGTGACCCGGCAAGTTTCTTAAAAACTCAGCCAGTCTTGGTAAATCTACCTGACTTTCTAATTCCTGACTCTGAACTACAACATCTGCATTCTCCCTTCCTATTACTTGTGCATCTCTCGCGTTAGCATCTCTTAAATCAAATTCTCTTCTGACTTGTTGTTCTATTTCTGTCACATGCTTTGCTCTCATTCTTGCAATTGTCGGACTTTTAAATTGACCCTCACTCGTCTCAACAGGTTTACTCATGCCAACAAATCTCCTAATTCCAGGTATTTTTCCAGCAATTCTTTTCAATGGTCCATCTAGTCTTTCAGCCATAACAGCTCATAGTTTATCAAATAACTTATTTGGAATCAATTTAAAGTGATGGCGAAGAATTTAAAGATTTAAACTTTTATCCATGTCCAGATTAAAGGTAGATTTTGTATTCCCATTTAATTTAACTGTGTAACTAAAATCCTTTGTACCTGGCTGCCTTTGAATCAGCAATGGATATTTGCCATCTTTCTCATAAGGAGAGCTCGTTTGATAAACAAAGTTCAACACTCTTGAGTTTTGAGGTCTAATCTCGATGAAAGCCTCATAAACAGTCTTTCCCAAATCATTATCAATTGTTGTAACCGCTACGTCAGATCCTTTGGAAGACACAAGCTTTGCGCCCTTCGGCACATAGATTCTGACATAATCTCTGTTTCTTTGATTCAACCAACTTGAATAAACCTGAGGATTTTTATATGTAATCTCCAACTTATGAGTTCCAGTTTTTGGATCAATATCTAAACTCACATCTTCTGTTACATATAAATTAGATTTACCCCCAGCAAAGTTTGAATCATTAATATGTAGATAGTCCCCAGAGGTGCTCTTTATTTCTCCTGTCCAATCCAAAGAAGACACCGCTTTTTGGATCTTATCATCATGCATAAATAACATGACATGTTTTGACTGAGCCAGTTTTACACCAGCATTTATAAACTCAGGTAATTTTTCAGTTGATGCACCCAATGAACGAGACAGAATTTGTTGCATCAAAGTTCCCAAAATGGCTTTTCTATCTTTTTCACCTTTTTCAATAATCTGAGAGTAAGCCTCTAACTCATAGATGACATTTGGACAATTACATCTTTTATCAATATCCGCAGAATACTTTGTTCCAAAGACCTCAATTGGACCAGTTATCTTAATAAGTTCTTCTACTACATGTGTATCAATTGTTATTATTCCATCCCAAGTTGTGCCATCTCCAATTAGCCCATACATCTTTTCAAATTGCCTTAGAGAAGTTGGTAAATCAGGAGACAAATTAGAGTCTCTCATACTCCAAGCAGTTCTGGGCTTACCATTCGCCTCTGGCAAATATTTAGAGATCACAGCTGGTGGGGATAGAGGACAAACCTTTGTCTTGCAAACCTCCAAAAGTTTTTCATCTAATCTATAAATATCATCAGAGGTTGAAGATGAAATATGCCCATGATCAAGCTTTAAAAAAGCATAAGCAGTCATAAAACCACCTGTCGCTCGAAGTTCTTTATCATTTTGGAAAATTATTAAATAATTCTTAGCTGAGGGTTCTCCCAATGCCTGAGGTGCAATCTCTAAAGCTGGACGCGCTTGGGAAACTGCATAATATGCCCCACCAATAAAATTTTTGGCTGTATCAACCAATGAGCGCACATTTCTAGATCCCCATTTTTCCGGATATTTATTAACATCAATATTGGCTACCTCTTCACTAGCACTCTTTAACTCAGGTTGAACTTTATCAAGCTCAGGAATTACCTTATTCAATATCTTCACAGCTTGAGCAACCCTATCCTGACCAGGAGTTGGAGTTCCACTAAATCCCAATTCTTTTTTATATGGATCTAAAGAATCTGTAATTGTTTGAGCCGCTTCTAATTCATAATTTGCAGCCTTAGCAAAATGTTTGGCATCAGCATAGTAATTACCCAAAAAAGGAATAATTCGGACCCAAAACAACCAATTAAGTGATCCATCAAGTTGAGCAGAGGCACTTTTCATCTCTTTGACACTTGATCTGATCGTATCCAAGTTTTCACTCTTTAGCCCAGCAGAGGCAGTTTTTGCAGCTGTGTTTATCCTCTTCAAAGATTGATAAACCCCTCTAACTGGTAAAAATATCATCAAAAACAGAATTAGAAAAATTAAGAAAAGTCGAATCAAAGTTTTTTTAAAGCTCCTCCTTTTGGGTCTTGCTCCATATATTCTATCTCGCCTGCTTAATTTTCTATTTAAATTAGTAAATGGCATAAAAAGAGTACTTTAACTATTCTAGCAGATTAATAAATGATGGCAAATATCTTGAATTTTAAACTGCTCCTCTTCCACCCAAAACAGCAGGAATCGTTTTTAAAATCAGATATATATCATAAAGAATCGATCTTCTTTGAACATATTGAGCATCCATCTCTACCCTTTTATCAAAGTTAATATCTGATCTTCCAGATACCTGCCAAACACCTGTTAACCCAGGTTTTGACGAAAGAATTATTTTTACAAATTCTCTTGATCCAGGATATTTTTTTTGTTGCTCCTCTAACTCAAACGGGTAATAAGCTCTAGGTCCGACAATACTCATATCCCCTTTAAGTATGTTAAAAAACTGGGGAAATTCATCAATTGATGTTTTTCTAATAATCTTCCCTACCTTAGTAATTCTTGGATCCTCATCAATTTTTAATTTGTAACTATTTTGTTTATATTTTTTTAAAAGTTCTGGATTTTTCTGAAGTATGTCATATGCCCCAACTGCCATAGACCTGAATTTAAACATTTTAAATAACTTCCCATTTTTACCTACCCTCATCGGTGTATCAGCCATTGCTGGTCCCTGGGAATCAATCTTTATTCCCAGCGCAGTCAATAACATCACTGGTGAAAAAATCACTATTCCAATCAATGCCCCTACTATGTCTATCAGCCGTTTGAAAAAATCGTATATCATAAATCCAATATTTTGCCTTGGTAATTATACATTGATTCCTTTATTAAACCTAAAAACTGACCTTTAAATCTATCAAATGAAAATTTTGATGAATTATTTTTACAGTCAACTGCATCAAAATTCATCTCCATAAACTGATCCAAAGCTTTCTCCAAACTTTCTTTTGTCTGAGAATCAAAAAGTACACCAGTTTTATTATCTATAACCGTCTCCAATACCCCACCACCATTTAAGGCAATGACTGGTTTTCCTAAAGATTGAGCCTCAAGAGAAGTTAATCCAAAATCTTCCTTGGCTGTAATAATAAGCGCTCTACATCCTGATAAAAGCTTAGTTAATAACTCCTCCGATATATTACTCAAAAACCTAGTATTAGCTGCAGCTCTCTTTTTTAAATTACCTAATTCAGGTCCACTTCCAACAACTATTAATTGCTGATCTTTTCTTTTCGCAAATACATCCACTGCTAAATCTACCATCTTATATTTATTAAGTCTGGCAATTATTAAAAAATACCCCCCATCAAAACTACTTACATTTTCAACTTTTTTTAAATCCACAAATGGAGCCAATACCTTTGACTGTTGGTGATAAATTTTTTTAATCCGCTTTTTGCAATTTTCTGAACCAGCTAAGAAATAATCTACTCGTTTTGCACTTATCTGATCATAAATCCTAAACTTACTCATTATTAAATTAACCAACCCATTTGTTTGTGGGTTATTAAAATTCCATAGAAATCTTGGTGGCGTATGACAATAACAAATGTGTACCGTCTCAGGTTTAGTAATAATAGATTTAGCAAATCTAGTAGTCTGTGAAATAACTACATCAAATTCAGAAAAATCAAATTGTTCAAAAGCAATTGGATAAAGGGGAAAAAACGTTTTGTAAAGCTTATTTCCAAAAGGTATTTTTTGCAAGAAAGATGTGACAATCTTTTTGTCACCAAATCTATCCATTATCAACTTATTCGTTGAATCCACTAAAGAGGTGAAAATCGGGGCATCGGGAAAAATCTCTGAAATCCCAAGTAGCATTCTTTCTGCTCCACCCCATTGGACCAAATCATCATGAACTAGTGCAACTTTCATCGTATATTTGATTGTAACAAAATCAAAAGAGTATTATTCAACATAGGATAATTAAATTATGAGTAACTATCACATACCTGTAATGCCAGAGGAGGCAATAAAATATTTAGAAATAAAAAAGGACAGTTGGTATATCGACTGCAATCTTGGTGGCGGAGGACATACCGAAAAAATCCTTAATGCTGGAGGAAAAGTAATTGGTATCGATTTAGATCCTGATGCAATTGCTGAAGTGTCCAACAATCTTAAAGAATATATGCCAGATAGATTAGTCTTAGTAAAATCAAATTTTTCTAAACTAAAAGACATTCACACTCAACTGGGGAATCCAAAAATAGAAGGTATTCTTTTTGACTTAGGTGTCTCATCTTATCAGCTAGAAACTCCTGAAAGAGGATTTAGTTTTAATACTGATGCTCCCTTAGACATGAGAATGGATAAATCCTCCTCTGTCAGTGCCAAAGATTTAGTAAATGCCCTTCATGAAAGCGAACTGGCAACTCTTTTTTGGAAACTAGGTGAAGAAAGATTTGCCAAAAAAATAGCCAAAAAAATAGCGGAAGCCAGAAAAACTCAACCGATCGAAACCACTAACCAATTAGCCAAGCTAATCCTGTCAGGAAGACCAAGAGGAGGAACAGATAGAACTCATCCTGCAACCCGAGTCTTTCAGGCCCTGCGCATTGCAGTAAACGATGAATTAAATAGTCTAAAAGATACCCTCCCTCAAGCGCTTGAAATTTTAGAACCGGATGGAAGACTTGTTGTTATAAGTTTTCATTCTTTAGAAGATAGAATAGTTAAAGATTATTTCAAAGAATCATCTCAAAAAGGCTTAGCTACTCTCCTTACAAAAAAACCAATAGAGCCTTCAGAAGAAGAGGTGTTATATAACCCTCGCTCAAGAAGTGGAAAATTAAGAGTTATACAAAAGAAAAGTCTCGCTAGCTAATTTTTCCCAACTAAATTCTTTAACCCTTTTCTCTCCTTTTTCAATTAATTCTTTCCTAAGTGACGCGCTGTTTAAAACCTTTTCAATTTGCTCTACCATCTCTAAAACATTTTTCGGTTCAAAATATAAACAAGCCTTCCCTCCTATTTCAGGTAGCGACCCACCATTTGATGAAACAACAGGAGCAGAACATCCAAAAGCTTCAAGTAATGGAATTCCAAATCCTTCCTCAAGAGATGGCATCACAAAAACCTGTGTGGATTTGTAAAAAGAAACTAACTCTTCATCAGTTATATAACCTGTATAAATAATATCTTTATGTGAATTTTCTTTCTTAATCCTATTCCAAAAATAGTGATCATGACCGGATAACACAAGCTGTAAATACTGATATTTTTTTCTCAAAATCAAAAACGCTTCAATTAGTCTTTCAACATTTTTATGAGGATGGGCATTACCTACATAAAAAATAAATGGTGGATTAACTTTAAATTTTTCCAAACATCTTTTTGACTCCTCTTTAGTTGTTTTTTTAGAAATATCTATAATACTTTTTTCTGCTGCCTCATACGTTAAAACTATTTTATCTTTATCTACCCCCCATTCATCTATTAATTGGTTTTTAACAAAATTTGAAACAGTAATAATTTTTTTTGATTTTGAAAGTGCTGAAGAAAAAACTTTTTTATATCCCGCTTGTTTTATTTTATAAATCACAGGATTTAATGTCGTGGCTCTCTTCATCTGATGATGCTGATGAATTAAATCATGAATTGTAACTATAAATTTACCTTTATATAAAACAGGTACATTAAAGTGAGGAAAATGAACAATATCTAACTTGTATTTATTTAAAAGATTTGGAAATTTTATCTGTTCTGCAACACCATACCACTTAAAATTAGCCTCAATTTTTGTGAAATTTTTATTAAACTCCAGAATATCAAAATCTTTTTTTAAAAGAAAAATAAAATACTCATTTTTAGTGTCCTTTTTTTGCAACTCATAAATTAAATTCCTAACATATCTACCAACTCCTGCCTCAGCCCAAAGTCTGGCATCAATACCAATACGCATTAAACAGTTAAACTCCTTTTGGCTAACCACCATCTCAAATCTATTCCTAAATAAACTAGAAAATTAACAATCCCAGGATATTGTTTTTGATAATGTTTTTTATAAAATACTTTCATAGTCGAATAGAACGCATCCAATGATTTCTTTCTTGTATCAGAATTTGCAGTTGTAATTGTTTGAGAATGTTTTTTCAAACCCGAGGATACACCCTTGTTATGCACTATTGAAAAGGCTGGATTATATAAAATCTTATACCCAATTTGTTTTATCTTAAAACACAAATCAATATCCTCAGCATACATAAAATAATCCTCATCAAAATAGCCAACCTTATCTAAAATTGATTTGCGTGATAGAAAAAATGCACCAGAGATACTATCTACCTCATGTATCTGACTCATATCCATTTTTGACAGATGATACAAACTATCATTACCTAGAAAATACAAAAAAGCAGCCCAAGGAGTTGGAAATCCTCGGTGCGCTGTTAAATCAACACTTCCATTAGGCAATATTATTTTACAAGTGGAAGCCCCCACTTTTTCATCTTTTACCATTACCTCCAACATTCCAGAAATCACATTTTTTTCCAAAATTGTGTCTGGGTTAAGAAGCAAAACATATTCACTTTTAACAGTTTTTAAGGCCTGGTTGTTCGCCCTACCAAATCCCACATTATTTTTATTTAAAATAAACTCAACGCTAGAACCAGAAAACTCTTTTTTAGCCCTTTCAATACTGTCATCAACAGATGCATTATCAACTACAATAGTTTTAATTTTAGCTTCATTTTTAACTAAATTTATAGACTTTAAACAGTCCAGTAAATAATTACCGGCATTATAATTTACAATCACTATTGTTAAATCAATCATTTGTTAAAGCCTTTGTGTAGATATTATCCAACTTCTCAGAAATCGCCCTGTATGCATAATTTTTTTCCACTAATTTTCTTCCATTAATCGCAATTTTTTTGTACAACTCTTTGTCCTGCAGTAATTTAACAGTTGTCTTTGCTAATTCCTTTGTCGTTTCACCCCGCATAAACGATTCTCCATCTTGAGCCTCAATTCCAGAAATCCCAACCGATGTTGTGACAACCGGTAATTTGGCTGCCATAGCCCCCAAAATCTTAAGCCTTGTGCCACCAGGACCATATAAAGGAGCAACTAAAACCCCACTTGTTTGATAAGCCCTTTTAACCCCTGCAATATCCTCAACATCCAAGTTCTCCAAAATAATATTATCCGTTGAAAGATCTGAAATCTTATCTGTGTTTTGCCCACTTATCAATAACTTAGCATCAGGAATTTCTTTCAATATCTCAGGAAACACCTCGTTTGCTAAAATCCGCGCTGCTTCTATATTTTGTAACCAAGCAAAGTTACCAGCAAACAAAATGGTTTTTGAATAATGCACATCGACCTCACCCATTAAATCCTCCCCAACACCATTAGGAATAACCTCAACCTTTAATCCTTTGACCCGGCTCTCCATAACTTTAGCATCTCGCTCAGAAACTGCCACAACTTGTGAAGCTTTTTTCCAGTAGTGTGCTTCCCAATATTTTATTTTTAAAACATCAATAAATAGCAAAGGGCGTAACGGTAAAAATTTATAGCTTTCAACATAGTGTTGGTAAACTTGGGACTCAATAGTTTGATCAACTAAAACAATTGGAATATCAGTTTTTGGAATATGAGGACTTACATAAAAAGTTTCAGCGTGAATGATATCAAAATTTTCTTGCTTAATAATTTTTTCAAGCGCACTTTGTTCAGCACCTGAAAAATTCCGTATAACCAAAAAAGGATATAAACTTAATCCAGTTTTAATAATATTCGAAAGTGTCCAAGGTTTTTCAGCCCTTTTAAATACATAGACATTCTTGCAAAATGGTTTGAGTTTCTCAGCAAATTTTCTATCTGACTCATATTTAATTAATGAGCAAAGCGTAATTTCATGTTTTTTAGAAAGTTGTTTAATTAAGTTATAAGATCTAATCTGACCGCCAGAAGAAGGCGGATAAGGAAGATAAGGAGTAAGCATTAGAATCTTCATCTTTAAGGCTCCTTATCATTAACCCGGTCAAACCCAGGTATTTCATGAGTTAAATCAACTATTACATATTTGGAAGAATCAACTATAGTTTTATATTTTCTCATTACCCATTTTGTCTTAGCATCCTTTGTTGTTGAAATATAATAATCCACCCCAAACATATCGTGTAAGTCTTTAATAGGATAGCCCACAACTGCCCAGCCATGTCTATTAGTCTGATATATAAAAGATGTATCACCTTGATAGGGAACAACTACATTAGTCTGCTTTGGTAATATCTCATCTGCCATTTTCCCAGCTTCTACTATTGATGGGTTATTTACCTGATACAGTCCCTTAACCTCACCCCAAGTCAAATAAAAGGTTAACGGCAAAAAAAGCAAAGCCACAGGAATGGTTACAATCCTTGGTAAAAACCCTGGAACCCCCCGAATCAACTCTACAAACCCCCGAGCCACAAAGACAGCAAGAACTGGCACTATTAAAGTCTGATAATAATCATGCTGAACATTGCCTCGAGCTACAACTGCCAAATACAAAAATGCCCCGACTCCAAAAAGATGCAAAAACCATTTCTGCCCTTCTTTCGGCTTAAGCAACATCCCAATAGCAAAGAGAACAGACCCTGTTACCCCTAGTATCTCTCGGCCAAATCGATCCCCAAGGATCCATCTCCAATATGATGGCCTAAATCTAATCCTAGTATTTTTATCTCCATCAAATAACCAACTCGATCCAGGTATTCCCTCAGGAAATCTACTTTCCCAAAACCTCCAAGCTAAAAAAGGAGCCAGGGACAAAAAAGCGAACATAAAATATCGTCGAGGTATAGGCCATAACTTTCCCTCTTTTTGATAAAAAGAATAAATTAAAGGAAACAGATAAAATCCTCCAAAAGGTTTTGTTAAAAAAGTACAAGCTGTAAACAATACTCCCAAAAAAAACAAACTCGCTTTATTTTCAAAAATCCACCGATCCGTAAAATAAACCATTCCAACAGAGAAGAAAACAAGTAGTGGATCAGGCAAAATAACTCTTGAGTAATATATGTTGTAAGGCAAAATCGCAAAAATAAACGCACTCAAAAGTGCTGTAAAATTATCAAAGTATCTTTTGGTTAAAAGGTACAAAAAAACAATTGATCCTAAAGAAGCTACAATTGAAACAAGCCGCGCCAGTCTTTCATCAACTCCACCATTTATCAGATAGAGAAAATAAGTGGCTATATTTCCAATTGGAAACTCAACAAATCGATACCTATTAGGATTTACATTAGGAATGACCTTAGGGTCCTCTGATACACCCGACATATCATCATACTTTGGGAAAAAAGGATTAAACCCCTCCTTGTAAAAGTTTCTAGAAACAGCTGCAGTATCAGCTTGTCTCCATGAGTGCCAATCTGCAATCGGATTATCAATTTTATAAAGCCTAACACTAAATGCGAGTATCAAAATCAAACAAAGAAGAACATGTGAATAAAATGAGGAGGACTTCAAAAAGCTATTAAATTTCATCGTATCTACTGCTAATTGCCCATGATACACCGAGTATTATCCAAAGTATACTTGCAATCTTTGAGGCCTCCAAAACATCAATAAACAACCCCGTAATAAGCAACCCGACTGTCGAACAAATAGCTCCAATTAAAAACATTTTTTCTAACCCTTCAGTTTTAGAAAGCTTTAAAATAAATCTCTTAAGACAGATAAAAAATATTAGCGCCAAAGAAAGTGTTCCAAGTAAGCCAGTTTCGCCCAAAGATCTTAACAAATCGTTATCTGTGGCAATAGTAATAGATGAGTACCCAGTTCCAAGTAAGGGATTTTTTCCAAAAGCCCTGATTGCCCTGGGCCACTCTACATCAGTTCTAATTTTTACTGATCTAGATACTTCAAGCTCCGTAAAATCTGTTGGCTCTCCAGCTGCTATATCAGACGCTACATTTTGACTGGCACTTGCCGTAGCAACAGCACTCTGCGTTGCATCTTTAATGCGATCTGGTGGAATTACCTCATTTGATGAATCCTGCGCCTGTGGTGTGAAATCATTAACCGCATCAGGTGGAGGTGTATACTTTGCGCCTCCTCCACCATAAATATTTACCGTAACCGTGGCTACCAATCGATGCCTCAGTGAGGGAATTGCTACCACTGCCAGAGAAGAGACAACAATTAACGCAATAATTAACCATCTCTTTCTAATCAGCCAGAAAGCCATTGTTAACCCCACCAAGGACGCCACAAAAGACATCCTAGCAGCCGTCATCCCTAGTAAAGCAAAGCCCAGTACCCCCTCAATAGCCATAATTATCTTGGTTAATTTACTTTTAAAGAAGAAAAAGAAACTTGCCAGAAACACTAAAATAACCGACAAATACGCAGCTAAATCATAATGCCCAGCAAATGTAGAATTAGGCCTCGCACCAGGTGTTAGAGAAAGTATTAGTCCTTTGGAAAATTCTCTATTAGTTGTTGATACAACTGGAAAATGTAAATAAACCTGACCTATTCCATAAATAACAATAAAAAGAGAACTTATTAAAACACTAACAAGAATTGCTTTAAGCTGATACCTCCTCTTAACCATAGTCGCAGCCATAAAAAACAACCCCATCAACTCTATTCTTCTTAAAAAATGAAGTAACCCTAATTTAAATTGAACTGTATGAGTAATAAAACTTCCCGCCAAAAGGGACACTATCCCAATCAACCAAAAAAGAGCAAATACCTGAAATATAACCGACTTAAAAATCTTAGGCAGCAACTTTATTTTAGACAAAAACCAAATCCCCATCCCCAAAGAGATGACAATATCATCAAGCCTGATTGAAACATAAGTCCCCTTTACAGCAAACAGTGGAAATTTAGGATAAATAGGGATAAAAATAATTAACACTAAAAGTATCAAAAATAAATAATCATCTCTTTTAAAATCTTTCAATAAATAATTTTTTTGCATTATATTTGATAAATAATTTTTTGATACGTCCTAACAGTAGATCCCTTTCCTAAAACAGCAAAGGCAATGATTCTCAAAAATACCGCCAAGTAAACCAACACCTTCAAAATAATCCGAGTCAAAAAACTAAAGTTTAATTTATAAAACTTAATCAACCCAAGCATCTCACCTTTCCACTGATTAAAATGAGGATCCTTAGAACTGGCTCCTCCAATATGAACAATTTCAACATCCGGATTTATCATGATCTTAAAACCGGATTTATTTGCTTTGTAACAAAAATCCACATCCTCAAAATACATGAAATAATCGTCATTCAAAAGCCCCACCTTTTCAAATACATTTTTCCTAACCACCATAAAAGTCCCCGCCACCCAACCTACCTGATGTTTTTTCTCATAATAATCCTTCTCACCTCTATGAAAATTCGGCAAATTTCCTAAAAATTCCAAATTAAAAAGCCAAGACAGTAGCGACAACCCAGTTGGTAAATCTCCACCGTTAGATTGCAGACTCCCATCAGGATATAAAATCTTGCAACTACTTATTCCACAATCAGGATTCTCTTCCATAAAATCCGCCATTTTATCTATATCTTCTGTTTTAAATTCACAATCGGGATTAATTAAAATTGCCAAATCCGATTGACTCTTACCTAATATCTCATTTTGCCCCAATGCAAAACCTAAATTATCTTTACTTTTGATAAGCTCTACCTTTTTAAAATCTTTTTCAACCATCTCTGCTGAACCATCTAGGGAGTTATTGTCCAAAACAACCACCCTTAAGTCATTTTTACTTTTTGAAGCAAAAATATTATCCAAACATTTTCTTAACAACTCTCTAGTGTTAAAACTCACAATACTTAATGTAATAGTCATTCTTTATACCTCCACGCTCTTTTAAACAACTTAACTAGAAAAATCATACAAACCCAGGTTAATATATAAACCAAAACCCGAGCATAGACAGGCGAAGTAAACAGCCTAATTGTCGTCTTTGAGTCATAATAGATCCCATCAATCAAAATAGATGTTGCGCCCCTTCTGTAAGCTTTGCCCTTTGTATCAAAAGGCTCAAATCCATTCACAAATAATGAATCCCTAAACGGATAGGAATACTCCTCTAAATAAGTTCCGACTTGTTGATCTCTTATATAAGTGTAGGACTCCTCAGGTGGATGATTAAACCGCTGTGCCGGAATCACAAATGCAAATATATTAAGATAAGAAAAATCCGTGCGGTAAAACTTTGTAACAAAACCTCTTCTATAGTTTGAAAAATACGCTGCTACATTTGGAACCTGAGTCGTATCTCCAGGTTCAGTGGATTTTTTTGAATCAGGCAAAGCCTGAATATCTGAAATTGACTTTGGCCCAGGTAAAATAAGATATACAAGTCCTAGTAAAAAAAGAATTACAAGTGTCGCCTTTATCATTGGAAAAGTCGAGATCTCCCTAAGACATATTTTGGATCTTTATTTTGTCTTTCTCCTATTTTTTGAGCTGGTACCCCCCCTACAATTGCAAAATCAGCTACGTCTTTTGTAACAACCGCACCGGCTGCAACCACAGCCCCCTTCCCGATCTTAACCCCAGGTAAAATGATTGCTCTTGGACCAATAAAACAATAGTCACCAATCTCAACTGGCGCATTTACCGCACTAAAATCCTCAGAATTAAGGGCATGTTCAGAGTTATAAACCATCACATCCGATGCAATATCCACAAAATCACCAATTTTTAATGTATCCCGACCATCTAAAAATGCGTTTTGACCAATTATCGTACCCCGACCTATCCTGATTCGCTTAGGTTCAAAAAATTGAATCCCCATATGAATATGAGAGTTGCGACCCATCTTTACACCAGCTGCTAAATAAAAAAGAGTTCTGAAGCTATGAATGGGCACAAAGCCCACCACCCTTAAAATAAGTAGTTCAATATCTGCAATATAACTATTAAATCTGTTAAATATCTTTCTAAATCCCTCACTAATGGATAACTTTCTACCCATTTTATCTTTAAATTCTAATCCCTTTGATCCCAATGAGATATGTTCTGAAAAAAGCATTAATTAAATTATACCTGCTTTATGCTAAATTTTCCTAAGATCTCTTCATCTTCTAAAATTTGCTGTTTTTTCTCTACATTTCTTAATTTTTGAATCTGATCATAGTTTTTAAAGGCTTCCCAAAACACCAATCCATATTTAGGATGTGCCAAAACCATCTTAATTAACCCTTCAATGTGCATTTTTGTTAACTTCTTGCTAGTCATATTTTTCCATATGAACATTAACTGATTTCTTTGAGCAATCTTTGCAATGTAACTTGAACTAAAATTCTGGGCAATTACTCCTTTTTGCTTATAATGCTCAACATGAGCCCTAGGCTCCCACAAATTTATATACCCTCTTTTTGTCGCCCTGTATCCCAAATCCAAATCCTCTTCATAAAAGGGTGCAAACAAAGGATCAAACCCAGAAAGAGTATCTATGAATATATCCTTCCTAAAAACTCCACTCCCACCCGATACCCATAAAGTTTGATGCGCCCCCTTCTCCTCTGACGCCTTAGTCTGAAAATGCCAAAAGAACCCATCTTTAAACCGAGCCCAAGCCCAACCTCCTCCAGTATTAAACCCGACACTAAATACCCTGGGATTTTCAAAATATGCTTGAACATATTTCAAACAATCATGCTCAGGCACTGCATCGCTATTTAGCAAAAAAACAAATTCACCTGTAGCTTTTGAAACACCTTTGTTCACCGTTGGACCAAAACCTAAATTTTTAGTGTTTTGAATTAACTTAACAATAGGAAATCTTTCCTTTAAAATCTTGACACTACCATCTTGTGATAAATCATCGACCACAATCACCTCTTCAACTCCCTTAACATCTAGAACTTTTGGCAAATTCCTTTTTAATTTTTCCTCACCATTCCAATTGGGGATAACAATAGAGACCCTGGATTTACTCATTTATGTGTCTTCCAAAACGCTTAATACAGTTTTTGCCATATTTTCATTTGAAAAAAACTTAGCCCTTTCCAAACCTTTCTTTGACAGCTTCTCTCTTAACTTCTTATCGGAGCTTATCGTTCTTATTGCCTGTTCAATTTGGTCAATTGAATTAGGATCAACAGTTAGCCCTGCATCTCCGACCACCTCAGGCAGGGATGAAACATTTGACACAATTACCGGTACACCCGAGGCCATAGCCTCAACTGGAGGTATTCCAAATCCTTCCCAAAGTGAGGGCAATACAAAGGCTTTAGCGCCTTGCAAAAGATATGGCAATTCCTCGGTGGGAACAAAACCTGTAAAGACTACCTTTTCTTCAATCTTTAATTGTTTGGGTAAATTCAATATTTCCTCAAACATCCAAGCCTGTCTTCCTGGCCCTTTTGTTTTACCAACAATAACTAACTTTAGGTTCTCAATTTTCTGGAAAGATTCAATTAGTCTTTTTAAATTTTTTCTGGGCTGTACTGTCCCTATATAAATAATGTAATCACCCATCACCTTGTATTTATCCTTAACACTTTCAATTTTCTTTACGTCATTAATTGGCTTAAAGGTATTTTCATCTTTCCCAGGATAACTTACAGATATTTTCTTCCTAAGATCACCTTCTGAGGAAAAAAACGCCTTATAATTTTTTATAATGTCGTCCCTAGAAAATTTAGAAATAGTAATAATCCTATCCGCATTCAAAATTGTAAATTTTGACCAGGTGGTTAATTGATAAAGATCTTTTTTATTAAACATTTCAGGAAAATGCAAAAAAGACAAATCAAAAATCATCCCCACCCTTTTTACTGGGGAAAATCGAGGAATATAGTGAGTCGGAGAAAAAATCACATCGGGTCTTTGTTTTGAAGCAAAAAGAGCTAACGGAATTGAGACCAAAGTTTTTAACCTATTAGGCCTGATAATTTTGTATCTCCAATTTTCCCTCTCCTTGGGTAAATCAGGAAGAGGATTACTAGCAAGCAAAACTGTGAAATCATTCCTTTTATCTACCCTCTCAATATTTTTTAATAGCTCAAAGGCCACCTGCCCAGAACCCACTCTTTGGGGAACATTAGCTTCAAAACCATCTATCCAAATTTTTTTCATTTTTTCGCTATATTTAAATTTGCTCTAATTTTTGTGGCAATTTCATTAGCTTCTTCTTTACTTAACTTAATATATTCTCCTTTATTATCCATTGCGGCAAATTGTTGCTTCTCCAAAGGAGTCCCAGGAGGACAGGGACATATATGAATGTGAAGATGAGCATTCCTTTCTGGACTACCCAAAGAAGCCAAATACACCCTAATTGCCGCTGTTGACTCAGAAACTGCCTTGGAAATTTCCTGAACTTTCTTCTGAAGATAAATCCATTCAGATTCCTCCATATCTTCAAATCTTTCAACGTGCTTTTTAGGAGAAACTAATGTATAACCTATTTGAGTTGGTAACTGATTTAAGAAAGCGATGACCCTTTCATCCTCGTAAATTATTTCTGGATCTTTAATGAGTGGTTCTCCTTTAACAATACAACAGACAAAACAATCTGTTCTTGCAATCTTGTCATATTCTTCCTCGGTCATGATTCTAATACCTTCTTATACAAATCAGCTGTTTCCTTAACACACTTTTCCCAACTGAATTTCTTTGCCTGTTTTAAACCCTTCTCAATCATCTCAGACCTTAAATCCTTATCCTCTAAAACTTGTTTTAATTTTTTTTGAATATCTGATACATCTTCTGGATTCACATATTGGGCAGCATCTCCTCCAATTTCAGGTAGTGAGGAGGTGTTTGATATAACCACTGGGACGCCACAACTCATGGCCTCAAGTACTGGTAAACCAAATCCCTCATAAAATGATGGGTAAAGCAAAACCTGAGCGCTATTGTACAAAAGTGGTAACTCCTCATTTTTGACCCAAGGAATTGTTTCACCACTAATAACAAGTGGTATATCTTTGCAGGCCTCTTTTGCTCTTTTTAAATTTCTTCTTTCTCCCACTCCTCCAACAGCTAGAACAAAGTTCTGAGGTAATTTATACTTTCTTTTAAAATTATTTACTTCTTCCTCAGGATAAGTTTTAAATTTTGCTTCAACCCCCTCATAAATTACTTGAATCTTTTCTTCCGGAATCGATGATATTTTTATTAAATCCCGCTTTGTCGCCTCAGAAACTGCAATCACCATATCAATTTCACTTTCAACCAGCTTTAATCGCCTTTTGTGAACCTCAACTATTTTAGGAGTCGACCATTCAGGGTGTATAAGGGGCACAACATCATGAAAGGTAGTAATTTTTTTAGCCCTAGAGGGGGGTTGGATCCAGTCTGAACTGTGAAACAAGTCCATAGGACCCATAAACTTCTCAATTGGAACATTTCTCACCTTATTAAAAAGTATTTCAAATAAACTTGGCGGTAATTTAAAGGTCCTCACCTTTTTTAATTTATACTGTCTCTCAAAATATTCAGAATTAATTTTCTGAAAAGACTGCCTTAGTGAGGAATAAAAATAAATCATTTTAAATTCCTCAATTTGGTTTAGACCGCTAGCCAAGCGAGCAGTATAATTTGCAACCCCCCCGGGGTGAGCAAGTTGTGAAATATCAAATCCGATTGTTGGCATAAATTTTAGGTCTTAAAAACTCCACCCCCTCAAATTGATCAAAAAGTTCATAATTTTGATCAATATAAAAATTAATCTCCGAGGCGTAATCTTTAAGCGCTCTCCCTTCGACAACTAAACTATTGTCTCGAACAATAAGCCTAGGTGGTGTCTTTTGAAGTGCTGCTAGAAATCTCCCTTCAGATTCCATCATAAACCATGGGAACTGAAAAACAAAAATTCTCCCAGCAGGCACAGTTTTGGTAATCTGGTAAAGATGGGGCTGAACTCCAAGCAAATATATCTCATCTCCACTTTTAACACTCTGCTCTATCTTTGATGCAATTGTCAAAGTATGTTTATCAAAGTAAAAAACATCTGAACTAATATGTCCTTTATAAAACACACCCAACCACCAAACAGCAACTATTAAATATACTCCAGTTCCTAAATAATAAAATGTGTTTTTTGTAAGCTTTGCAAAAACCAAAACTGTAGCTATTGCAATAAAAGGCAATACAGCCTGAAAATGCACTAAATCAAACCTATCAAACACCCCAGCTAAAGCGCCTATTATAAAAATGGCTAAGGTAATTTCTAATTTTTTGTCCTTTAGCTTAAAAATAAGTAAAGCCGGACTTAAAATAAACAAAACCCGTATAAGTCCAGAAAAATTGGGACCTTTATGACCATATTTCGCAAATGTGGTCAAATTAAACCAAATTGCCCAAAACCACATATCCCCAATTGCCCCCAAACTCAAAAAATACAAAAAAGTTAAAATTATAACTGGCAAAAATCCCATTAAAAAATACCCCGCAGTTAAAAGCTGTCTTTTATAAAACAAAAGCAATAAAAACACAAAAGCCACCAAAGGCAGGGCCACTTGCTTAAAAAGAACTCCCAAACTCAAGAAAAACCCTAAAGCAATCAATTTTGTCTTTTCCCGTTTTTTGGAATTTATTACCTCTAAAGTCAACCAAAATGCAGGCAAATAAAACAAGGGCAAAAAACTTTCTATCCAAAACGTCCAACCCTCTAAAAAAGGCTGCCACATTAAATAAATTAAGCAAGCAGTTAAAGCCTTTATGCTACTACCACTAATTTTTTTTACTGTTATAAAAGTTAGTATCTGAGTCAAAGCTACTACACCAATTAACCATACTCTTGCATTATCAGGAGTAACCATACCTAAAGTATTTAAATTGATAGGCAAAAACATCAAACCTGGGAAATGCTGATCAAAAATCTGCTTATAAGGAATGAGTCCAATGTTTGTTAAATATGGATATACAAATAGCTCAGGATAGGGGAAAAAAATAGTTTTTGTTAGTATCAAAACATGGGTCAGAATAATTAAAAACAACCCCAAGTATATATTTTTAATTTGATTTAATATTTGCATTCTTTATCCAAAATGAAATCTCACCAACGCCGTTAAAATTACCATAAGTCTCGCCTCTTTCATAGCCTTTTTCCATCAGTCTTTTCTCCACCAAGTGCCCTGGATCTGTTAAATCCCTCAGATAATTAAAATACACCACCCGAGTTTTGTTACTTATAATAGTATCTACCAATTGGTTGGTATTTTCCTTATTTGCAGATAACGCATTCGTTGCACCAAACGCTAATTCCTTTCTTTTTGAATACCATAAATAAGAGGCAATAGGTTCAGGATTTTCAAATATAACTACATCAGAAAAAGTTAATTGCCTCTCCACAAACCCCACAGCCCCTCGCCAATCCTCTCTTTGTTGAGAAATATCTAAATTGTAAAATCCTAATCCAGTAAAATTAGCTATTAAAACCCCAAATATCAATATTCGTCTTACACTTATATTTTTAAAATTTAAAATACCTACAGCTACTAGAAAATAAAAAGCAGGTAATACATAAATAAATCTAAAATATATAAAAGCTGGAACAAAAACAGAAAAAACAAACCCCAAAAATAGCGGCACTAGAAACCATAACCAGAAAACTGAAGTTGTAATTTTACTTTTTTTTATATTTCCTAAAGCCACTATAAAAGGCAAAGAAAACAAAAAAGTTAAACCAATATACAATTCCTTATTTATAAGACTCACTCTACCCCAGACAAATTTACTCCAAAATACAACCAATTGTTTTACCGATGCTCCCCCAACTACTTCTCTCCAATTAGGAAACACATTTAATAAATTACCACTGTTTTGAGTTTGGATTCTAAAAATAGGCAACCAAAATAACAAAACTACCGCTAAAGGAATATAACTTACCCAAAGTCGAATATTCCACCTCAGATCTTTTTTAAAAAATGCCCCATATAACAAGAACACAGGCAACATAAATACAGTAATATAATCAGTCGCCACCATCAGAATAAGAGTTACTGAAAACAAAATTAAATTTAACTTAACCCTTTCTCCTTTAATTAAACCTACAAACAAATAAACACTTAAACTTATCAAAAGAGTAATCAAAGGATACATCCGAACCTCCTGTGAATAATAAATGTGCAAGGGAGAAGTTGCCAGAAAAAGAACAGTTAAATAATTTAAACTTTTAGTTTCAGGAGAAATTTTTCGCAAAATAAGATACAAAACAGCAATAGTTAAAACCCCTGATAAAACAGATAGCATTCTTAAAGCTACTTCAGAATAACCAAAAATTGTTCCCCAAACTTTCAAAACCATATAGTACAAAGGCGGATGATTATCTGCTTTTATAAAATCTGTAACAATTTGGGTATAACTAAAATCTCTAGCAGCATGAGCGCTAATTGCCTCATCCAACCAAAAACTCTGATTCAAAACCAGAAGCCTGAACACAATGGCCAAAATCAATATAAAAAAGAATGTATTTATAGATTTAAACATAACTAAAGCCCCTTAAGTTTTTTGACTAAATGTTAAATTAAGCAGCTTTAACTGAACCATTACCTGATAAAACATTAAAATAGCTACCAAAAACAACCCATCAAACCCATCAAGATATCCTCTGTGCTTTATATATCTGGCTAAAAATTCTCGAATAGGCATCCAAAACAATTTAACAATAGAAAAATGCTCTCCGCTTTGATACCTATTTTTAGCCTCAATTGTTGAATATTTAAGCTGCTTTTTTATAAATTGAGACCTCTTGTAATAGCCATAGTGTTCTATTGCTAGTTCCTCCCTATTATCCAACTCCAAAATAGCACCCTCTGCTTTAGGATATGAATGAACCCTATCTTGCCAAACAACTTTTCCTTTTTTAAAAAACCTGATGTGTTTATCGGGCCAAAAATTAGTGTGCTTTATCCAATGTCCAAAGAAAATATTTTTAAAAGGAATATTTACTCCAACATATTCTGAATCGGGTTTGTTATTTTCCTGAACAAATTTTAGTAATTCTTTTTTTAAGGCTTCAGTTAATCTCTCATCAGGATCTAGCATCAAAACCCACTCTCCCTTTGCTTTTTCCATTGCCCAATTTCTTATTGGATCTGCATAAGGCAATCTTTTGTGAGTAAATTTTTGTACTTTATACTTTTCTAGGATCTCATCAGTGTTATCTGTTGATTCTAAATCAACTACAATCATCTCCCCCACAAATCCTTGGATACTTTCTAAACAATTATTTAATTCAGAAGCCTCATTAAAACAAACAAGTACAGCAGAAATCATATTTAATCAGTAAATTTATACTTAACCAATGTAGCAATTGCCTCAAATCCATGGTACCACCTAATCTTCTTACCCTGTTCATTTGTCCTAGGTTTAACCTTAATAGGCACTTCAATTATTCTAATCCCTTTCTTCAAAAATTTTGAAGTAAGTTCAGGTTCAATATTAAATCCGTTAGATTTTAATTTCATACCCGAAACGGAACTACTCCAAAATAATTTATAACAGGTTTCCATATCAGTTAACCCAGAGCCAAATAACAAATTAGTAACCAAAGTTAAGAATTTATTACCAAACCAATGCAACGGTAATGGAGTTTTATCTTTACCCCAAAGTTTTAAAGGATAGTCCATCAATCTAGATCCGTATACCGCACTTTTTTTGTTTTCCATTAATTTACTGATTAATCTTTCATAATCTTGAGGATTGTATTCCAAGTCAGCATCCTGAATCAGGATAATTTCACCAGTACAGTTTTCAATTCCAGTTCTAACAGCACTTCCCTTCCCACTATTTTGTGAGTGACTAATAATAACAAATTCCAAATTCCTAACCCGACTCTGACTTTTTTTAATGTCCTTTAAAATCTTTAAAGTTTTATCAGTTGATCCATCATCAACTACAACAAGCTCTCTTTTAAAATCTTTCGGTAAGGGGGCCTTTAAAACTCTTTTTATTATCTCTTCTAGGGTTTTTTGTTCGTTAAAAACTGGAATTATAATGGAAAGCTTCATTAGTGGGATCTTCTGGCAATCACCAAAACAGAAATACCCAATGGTGGCTTAATAACTCTTTCAACAGCCAAAAACATGGGTGACAAGAAGTTAAATATTTTCATTTTAGATTTTTCTACCTTTTTATTTCGTAATATTTTTCCTGCAACAAACCAACCTAATGCTCCAACAAAATTTAATCTTTGATTTTTTATGATCTTAAATTTGGCCTTGCGTAACTGTTCTTCCAACTTTTTTTTATCATATCTTCTGAAATGCCCTATCGCCTTGTCTATCTGTCCATAAAGAGCCATATGAGCAGGTACAAGCAATATCAAATAACCCTTTGGCTTAAGAAGTTTATTCAAATTTAATATTGCCTGATTATCATTTTCTATATGCTCTAAAACATTTAGACAAACAATACAATCAAATCTTTTTTGATTAAAAAAATATTTCCCCTTCTCCAAATCTCCAATTCCATAACTAATACCCAAAGTATCTTCTTTTTTTAAAACTCCAATATATTTTTTCTCAATATCAAAAGCTGTTAATTTTCCAAAACCTACAAGTTGCTTGGAAAAGTTACCAATTCCGCATCCAACCTCCAGGATATCTCCAGATAAGTATTTTGAAAACTTTTTCAAAATCCACTTGTTATATCCCTTTGCCTCACTCATACTCTCTAATGTTTCTTGACCAGAAATTACTTTATCCATTTTTTTGTTTTACCAATCTAATAAAAAAGATTAAAGGGATAACAAAGTTTACTACCATTCCCCAAAATACAGTTATAGCAGCTCCCATTAGTCCAAAATTCTTAATCTGATAATACCCTAATAGTCCAATTGTTAAAAGATGAACAAATGAAACCAAAACAAAGACTTTAGGCTTACCAAAAAAGTAATAAATTGCAACATTTATCGGTGTAGATACCAAATAGATAATCATCGCGACCGCAAGTATCATAAATATCGGTACAGCTTCTAAGTATTTATCTCCATAAACTACAGGAAGTAAATACCCTCCCAGTGGTAAAGCCATAAGCCCTAAAAGGGCTAAAATTCCAACAAAAAACATTAGCTTTTTGAAATACTCCATCATCTTAAATTTTGTATCAAAACTAGCAAATTTAGGCGCCGACACAATACCAATTGCAGAAATTATTTGAGGAACTATTAAACTTATTTGATTTGCTACAGAATATATTCCTACCTGAGTAGTATCCAAAAGTGAGGTATTTAAAAAAGTATCTAGTCTTAAAGAAATTGCATATATTATTGTTGTGATTCCCACCCACAAGTTAAAACTTATCAAATGTGATTTAAGCTCAGTTACATCATATGATGTAACTATTTTTCTAAAAGGCATTACAAATAACACTAATAAAAACCCCACAAAAGGCAGCACTACATATACAAATAAAGAATTCATTGAATTTAAAGTTCCCATTATAATCAACAAAAAAACCAACACTAATCTAAAAAGATTCGAACCGACATTCAACACACTCCAATGTAAAAATTTCTGATAAGCTTGCAGATAACTTGTCGCATATGAAAATAATAAACTTCCCAGAACTCCCACTAACACAAGTGACAAAGGACTAATAAGTTCTGGCTTGTTAAACACATTTACTGCAAGAAAAGGACCAATTACAAAACCCAGAATAATTACAAGAATACCTACACCCAATTTAACAAGTAAACTCAGCTTAAGAAACCTATATACATTTTTGTGATCTGATATATTTGACGATATAAATCTTACCAAGCCAGAGTTTGTCCCAAAATCAGCAACATCAGAAATCAGAGTCAAAAGTGCTATACAAATTGCAACAATCCCAAAATCTGAGGGTGACAAATTCCGCGCCAGTACTATATAAAACAAAATTCCAAGCAACCCATTTAAAACAGTTCCTGAAAGCGTAATTGCAGATTGCCTAAAGGTTGAACTTTCCAAATGCAGCCTTAAGTCTTTAATACTTTTCATTTCTTAAACTTCCAAAATAAGATTAACATGACGAACCCAATTGTTGAAACAACAAGACCATAATTTACATCTCTTTGAGGGGCATACTCTAAAGTGTATTGTCCATTGTGATCAATATAAAAACCGCTTAAAAAGGAATACACAGGTATCGGACTTGCGCTGTTTAATTTCCACCCCGGATCATAACTTTGTCCAAAAACTAGTAGCTGAGACTTTTTCAAGTCATCAATCTTGATTGAATATCTAGTCTCGCTAATCTTTTTATAACTAACCCTCGCCAAATCACTAGTTAAATTTTCCCCAAATTGCTTAATTTTTCCTTTTTCACTCAAGGCATTTGATTGTTTTTTTAATAATTCCCATTCATTAGAATCTACAGATGCCAACGCATTTATTACATTAATTGGCCCTTTTGTTTTTATATCAACAGAATTGGAATCAGATAATTTACCCACCTCAAACCAACTGAAACCATTTTCTCTTTTAGCTGTTGATAAAGTAGCGATTGTTGTTCCCCCTTGATAAAAACTAATCTCTCCACTTCTTGTGCTCTCCAGTACCCTAGCAAGCAATACATTCCCTTTTTTAATCCTTTTATCAGAAAGTTTTAGATCCTTTTCTCCTTCTGCAACTGCCCATCCACCTCCATAATCAAAATCTTGATAGTTAATTTCATACTTTGTTTTCAAAAAATTCTTCCATTGAATGAACTCACCTGTTTGTCTTTTCCACCATCCATTTGCCCCTGGTTCATTGCTTAAAGAATTAGCAGGAAAAATCATATTATTCGAATTGATAAAGCTAGCTGCTAAATCAACTAAACCCTTTTTATTCAACACTATTCGGATATTGGAAATGCCCTGTAATAAATTACTAATTCCTAGATGCTCTTCAGCAAAAATCATCGCGTTTTTAGCTAGTCTAAAATTTTCACCTCTAAGAGTTTGGTTATAAATATCATCAGAGCCAATAACCCACCAAATATTCGGAGCAACAAAGAAAAGATCCTCACTTTTCCTTGTCTCAAGAGTAGGAATTGTCAGATCTTTTATATCTCCCTTTATCCAAGGTAATGATTTTAGTTGGGATAAAAATAAATTGTAATAAATAATATTGTCTGGTTTTATTACATCACGGTTGGGATTAAGCGGCGGATAGCTAATATACTTTATCCCTGAAACATCAAAAATTTCACCAGAAAAAGATGCCTCCCTCATAAAATTATTTAACTCGTAGTCCCCTTTTATTCCAACTTGAAAAGGGCGGATTTTAGCTAAATCAATTGTATTAACTGCAGGGTGATTAATATCCATATGACCCAAAGATGGTTTTTGGGAGACCCAAGCAATTTTAAAATACTCAGAAGTTTTATCTACAAAGAATAAACTTTGTTTTGCATATTGATCTTCCAAATAAGGCTTTGAAAAAATCCCAGTCATCTTTCCTAAAAACACAGGTCTATCTAAAAATATTAAAAATACAAGTACAAAAGCTATTGTAAATTTTAACTTTCTTTCTTCCAAGTAAGACACTAACAAGCCTAACAAAATGCTATATGACAAGGCGACTAAAAAATAAAATTTAGAAGCATCCCTAAATAAGAAAAAACCTGGCACATATTTATATAAAAATGCATATGCTTCCCCTAAAGGAGGATTTAAACCCTTAGTCAGAAAAATTCCTAATACAGCTACAATCATCCAAAAAGCTACAGTTTTTTCTTTTCTTCTCACTAAAGCAGTTAAAAATACCAGAATTGGTATAAAAACAAACTCAAACTGAAGCGCTGAGACAACCCCAAAAATATTTTTATACCAATGAGGCTGTTGTAACGCCATAGCGTGAGACAAATTTATAAAGTTAGTAGAACTGCTGACTCCTGTAATAACTTGTGTGGCTAAACTACCATGAAAATTAAAAGAGTTTAATAAGGCCCATATCCAATAAAAATTCATCAGAATCCACAAAAAAGCGAATGTACCCAGTATTTGTAGCCAACTTACAATCCATTTAATAATCGCACCTTTGTTATCTTTTAAACCAAATAAAAATCTACAAAAAAGCAACACCAATAACAAATACACTCCTCTGATATCAAAAAAACTCATTACAAGAAGTGGGATTACTGCAATAATTTTTCTTTTATAACTGCCTACAATGGCTTGCTCAACAAAAAGAAAAGACAAAGGTAATATGCTATAGGCAAGTGCTAACAAAAATTGCCCACCGTCAATAAGAAGCAAAATGTAACTATTCCCTAAGTAAAACACTACAGATATAACTTTCCCCCAATTACTTAATTTGTAATAACTGCCAAGCTTCCAAATACCAACAAACCCTAATCCAAGTGTTGGTATAACCCCCAAAAGTTTATTTAGTACTGAAGAATCCCCTCCTAATTCTCTTCCCATACCAAATAGAAGCTGATAAGGCCAAGACCATAATGTTGGATTTACATTCTGTCCAAAACCTCCAGCAATGCTACTCCAAATAGAGGGCAAGCTAAAAAGAGAATACATATAACTCTCTGAGGCATAAGGGAAATCCTGAGCTACTCTTATTCCAGGCAAGAAAACCGGGTAATAAATTATAAAAAGAGCCACAAAAGTAATAATTAAATAAATTTGTAATGGAATCTTTAAATTATTTTTCATTTTTATCATTTCCAAGACTTCTCAAATAAAAAAGCAAAGCAATAATTAGTACTACATACGAAAACACCACAAACTTTTCAACACCACCCTGGTGATTAGTTAAAACTAATAATCCAATAGCAATCCAGATAGCAATAAAAACAATAAAAACTATTCGAGGAAAAAAACGCATCATTTAATTTTTAACTTCTGGAGTAATCTCAAATAAATTTTCAGAGTCCTGGGGTTTTTGTTGATCCTCATAGTAAACATTAAGTGATGGATCCCGATAATAAAGTCTCAATGCATCAGATCCATTCAAAATAAAGTAGGCTTGCTTACTACTACCACCCCATTCTTTTGCTATAAAAGGATAGTTTGGATCATTCTTAATATAAAGAGAAGCTCCTTTTGGCAAACTGGAATATTTGTCGCCAATTTGATTAATTAATTTCTGCGCAACTCTACCTCTATTTGCTGCCCAGTAAGTACTGTCTGAAAGTTTTATAGTATAGATATTTAATATTAACCCTGATAAAACCATAATTCCCAACACAACCTTGGACACTTTACTATATTTACCATTTGTTATCTCCTTAATTATTAAAGCCAATAAAATTGCATATCCTGGAAGGGAGGGAATCAGATAATGTGTTGATTTATGAAATGGTAAGAAAATTAAAATAAGTATAGGTAAAAAAATCCAACCCAATACAAATACCATTTTTCTTGAGAATATAAATTCCTTTGCTTTTTTAAAAACCTGAAATAAAATAAAAAAGATTGATATAACAAATAGAAAAAAAGTTGAAAATATTACAAAAAAATAATTACTCCAAAACTTCATCAAATTAGGGTTGAGCTTGAATCCCGGATTTAAAAAATCAATCAGCATCTCAGGGATCCCAATTAGCCACACCAAATACCAAACAAGGGAGTTAATTAAAGGTTTGATAGAAAAAACAAGTTGGTATTGTTTCTCTCCTGGAGAAAAACCAATCACTTTTAAATCTAAAAAGAGATACACCCCCAGAACACCAAAATACAACCAAAGCTCTTTCAAAATTATCTTGAAGGACTTTTCTAATCCATATTTATAAAAGACCATAATCGAAAGCAAAGCAGGTAGCACCATTGCTAACTCATGGCTTCCTATAGCTAGAAGAAAAAAACCAAAAGTTAATACTCTTTTAAGTGTTTTCCCCTCACTCAGATAATCCCAAAAAAATCCTAAGCTACATATAATAAAGGTAGTCGCCAAAGTTGTTTGAATTCCCCCAGCGATATAATATAAGGCTGAGATATTTACACTGCCAAAAGCATAAATTAAGCTAGCAATTAATCCCGTAACTTTATCTTTAAAAACTTTTTTAGTAAACCAGTAAACCAAAAAAATATTAAGAAACAAAACCAAAAACTGAATTACCCTAAAAGGATATGCATTTAATCCAAATATCAGATAATAAATATGATAAGGTAAATCTCTAGATATTGGTCTGTAAAAGGCAATTAGTCTCTCTTGAAATGGATGAAACCCTAATAGATTAAAAAGCTGTCCTATGCTTCCATCAGTCAAAGTCACTTTGAAATGAAAGAAATCATCTTGAGAAAAAAAGATATTTAAAACTGGATAGTAAATAACAATAACAAGCAAAAATAAGACAAAAAACCAAATTTTTATTGACACAGATTTTATATTCACACTTTTGCTTTCTTCCTACTCTTTATAACTGGCTTTGAAAATACTTGATTGTGCCCATTAGTATATTGATATTTTATCAACTGTACCAAACCAATAACTAATCCAATATAGCTAATTCCCATAATAAATTTCGACAAATCTAAAATATTAAAAACTTGCAATAAAACAGCCATTAAGAATAAGTATAGAGCCAATTTAAGTGAATAAGAACTACTTTTTTTGAAAAAAATTACAAACATTACCCATTCGATTGTAATAAGCCAATTAACCACTTTAGATTCCAAAGTATTATATTCAAATACAGTTTGCTCATATCTTGAAATTATTAAAAAAAATATAACAACAAACAACAATCCGATTATCAAACTCTTAATAAACTTTTTATACAGATTCGACTGACTAATCATGAGCATTCCTCCTAAACCAATAAAACAATATTCCAAAAACACAAAAAGCAAAGACAGAAGTACTAATTAACTTTCCTATGTCTAAGAATTTTTGAGGAACATAATCTAGTGTAATCTGATAGTTACCTCTTTTATTTATCCACCACCCGTTCGCATATGTATTAACCAAATAATGATCATTAATTTTAGTTCCATCACTTACAGTTGCCACCCACCCCTGATTAAATAACTCGGATAAAACTAACATGTAATCATTCTTTGCAGAGTTTATGTCAACTATATATTTTGTAGGATTAATCTTTTTATAAGTAATTTGTGGCTGCGTACTCTCAGCCTGATTCAAATTAATCTTATGCACAAGAAGAGGTAAAATATGAGGGATCTTTGTTACTACCATATTCCGAACAACTATCTCAGTTGTTTTATCATAAGTCCTTCTGATCTGATCCTTATCGCAATTTCCTTTGTTGTTCCCAAATACAACCAGACAATTATTCCAGGGTAAAACTCTTAATCTAATATATCCAGAATCTGCACTCTTGTTAGGAGTAGTTCTAATGTCAAAGTTGCGGAAATCAAAATAGTAAATATCTGACTTTAAAGTTTGACTTAACTCAGCTCCATTTCCATTTAATAAAGCTGAGTCATTGTTACTTGCAAAAGACACCTGCATCTCCCCACCACTTTTAATAAAATAATCAAAATTTATTTCATAGTCAGAATATGGATCAAAGTCATTTATTATGTATTTTTTCTCTAGAACCCCATGATCAACTTTTAAGTACTCTTCATTTTTAAAATCTATTTTGTTTTCTGATCTGACTTCATTGAAACCAATCTCATGATAACCTGAAGTTAAATCATATGATCCAAAAGAAACTCTACCGTCATCTCTCAATTTTGGAATCACATCATAAACTTTATCATCCAACTGAAATGGCATCTTCTTACCATCAAGGAGAGAGAAATTCTTAGAATTTAAGCCGTCTATTAAGATTTCATAGCTGCCATTATCATCAACTTTAAATTGCTGTACACTTCTTCTATCAATTTTAAAATTGTCTTCTTGGATGAAACCAAACTTAGGACTTAAATTAGATTTAACTAAAAAAACGTCCATCTCTTTTTCGGTTTCATCAATTAAATTTAACACCGCAATATTTAATTTATTGTTATTTTTTATATTAGCAATGGCATTTTTATATCTTAAAAAAATTGGTAATACTGACTCCTGTTCCCAATCAGAAGCAATTTCTTTAAAATTTTCATTATTAAATTGCCTAAATTCCTCCGATAAATCTTTTAATTGATCTTTATATATTTGCAAAGGAACACTAACTTTATCAACCTCATTTATAGAGATTAAGTTATAAATTTCAGATATTCTTTTCCCCAGATATGACACCTTAGAGAGAATCCTCTTTTTTCTTTCTAATCTAGTATTTTGATCTATATACTCTTTGTATAAACTCAGCTTATAAAATTTACTTCCTGGAAGATAGGATGAATATGGGAATAAGTCCTGTCTTGATTCAAATCCCTCAGTTACATTGTTAACTAATTTATATTGAGACTCCGGATGATAGACTTTTGCGTTAGCTGGAATAACAGGATTAGAATTTGAAACCAAAATATCCCCTTCTCCTTCATTCAATGTTATATCAGATAAATTAGACTGTGATGAAGCTGCCAAAAAGTTATTGCTTGCATATACAGTATTATCTTTCCAGTTTAAATTTCGCCAAAATGATATTTTTTCAAATTCCGCTTCTTTTTTAAATTCTCCATTCTTCTCCTTGTCAGATAAAGCGAGTTCAATTGTCCTAGGATCACGCATTTGCCGAGATTTATAATCAATATCTGATCTGCTCATTACATATTTGGCATTTAGCAAATTTGCCAATCCATTAAAATTAGATTTTTCCAAGAATTGCTCTTCTAAATTTTTTGAGACATCATAATAAAAAGGAATCGTTGTGTTCAAAGACACAGCTGAAACATTAAATAAGGTGTCTGATAACTCTATTCCCGAATATCCATGTTTCCAACTATAAGTAATTCCTTCTCCTCCTAAAGGAAAAACCAAAAACCTTGCATTCTGTGATTGTTTTTCAATCCAGGCATTCGCCTGCCTGTAATAATTGGGCACCTCTACCTCATAATTGGAAAAATTATTTTGCTCATTCTTTTCACTACTAACAAAAATAAGACCTGTCCAATAGGGAAATCCCCAAAACACTAAAACAATAAAAAGAGACAAAAAATAAATGATATTTTTAGCTATTTTGTTATCAAAAATTCTACTTAAATAAAAAGCCAGCAAAGGACAAAAGAAAAGAGGTAGTAAAAATCCAAATTTTTCAAACGGATTTCTAAAAACCTGGGTGAAAGAAAATTTACTAAATATCAGCTCAAATAACTCTCCTAAAGGAGGACTATTCCCTTTTACCAATAAAAGACAAAAAACAAATAGTACTGACAAAAATATTGCATTCTTATTCTTCCTCTCTCGAATTACACCCAAAAATAAAATTAATGGGAAGAAAAATTCCAGCACGACGGCAAGTCTTGTATTATAAAAACTCATCCAATAATCAGGTGCATTTTTAAAAAATGCCTCATGCATCAGTCTTATTGTATTAACTATTTTCCCTAATCTGTCACTCAATGCACTAAGAGTCGTCAAATTTCCATCCGCACTAAAAAAACTACTGATTGTGGTTGTATATTGACTAGAATTGATAAAAGAAAACAGCTGAGTAATCCACCAAAAATCTACGAGTATATAAATCAAAAAAGTTAAACCAAAAAAAAGTAATACTTTAAGGTTCCATCTATTTGTTAACTCAAAGATTGTGAGTGCCAAAAAAACCATCCAAAAAATAATATTAAACGGTATCGAAGTTAAAGCATAAGAAAAAATTCCAAAACATAAGCCTAGCAACAATATATATACATAATTAGTGCTTTTAACTCCTTTCCGAAAAAGCAATGCACTAAGAGGCAAAAAAGCTGCAAAAATCATATGGCTGTATAAGAACCTGTTCCAAACATTTATCATCATAAAAGGATTAAACCAATAAAAAATTGCTGCCAAAAATAAATATTTATCATTCAATTTTGGAAAAAAATCCCGAGTTAAATAAAATACAGAAAACCCTGAAACAATTAATATTGTCCAAAACAAGAGTGCTTCAATTAAAAAACCTGGTATATTATTTTTTTCTAGTAGACTAAGTACTAAGTAGGTGGGCCAGGAGGCAGTATAGATTCCTGTATTATTCCCTAATGCTGGCTCAGCCCAAGCCCATTTCGTTATTCTTTGATAAGCCTCTAAATTACTAAAAGGCAAGCTACTCTCAGCCGCACCAAGAACTAATCCATTTCTAAACCAAATTGTGACAAGTATAGTAGCTAAAACGACAATTAGAATGTGGAGACGAAATTTCATTAAACTTTGGAAACGATAAAGGGACCAATTGCCAGGTATTTAAGTCCTGATTTCATCAATACATCCAAAGCATCTTCAGGTGACCAAACAATTGGAAAACCATGAAGATTGTATGAGGTATTTAAAACAGCACCTATTCCGGTAATTTTTTCAAATTCAGAAACAATCTTGTAATACCCAGGATTCCAGTCTTTCATGATTGCTTGCGGCCTAACAGTATGGTCATAAGGATGCATTGCAGATACTAAATCCCTTTTACCTAGTTCTGTCGTATCAAAAGTTATCATCATATATGGAACAGATAGATGTTTTTTATTCACAGTATATTTATCCAAGCGTTCTTCAAGTATTGCTGGAGCAAAAGGCATCCAAAAATCCCTAGATTTTATCTGTTCATTTATCTCTTTTACCAAATTTAAGTTAGATGGATTAGCCAGAATTGATCTATTCCCCAGGGCCCTAGCACCCCATTCCATTTTTCCTGCAACTCTAGCTACTATATTATTATCTGCCAGTAGCCGAGCAACGGTTTTCTCTATGTCCTTTGGTTTAGAGACACGAAGATCCTTATATCTGGAAGATTTCAAAGATTTATTTATATCGACTTCATTAAACTCTGTTCCCAAATAAAGATCTCTCAAACCCGAAATCTTTGGATCAGTATCAGCTTTTTTATCCAAATATGCCCAATAAGCAGCCCCCATAGCTGTTGATTCATCCCCACCACTCGGCATTACAAAAAAAGACTTTACTTGAGGAAGTTCTGCAATTAACTGATTTGCTTTAACATTCATAAAGACTCCACCACCACAGACCAAATTGTTAACCCCAGTTTTTGAAATTGCCTTAGTTACCCAATCTTTTAATAAATCCTCTGTTAGCTGCTGAACAGCACCTGAGACATTATCAAACCTTTCATGCAATAAAATCTTATCCAGTACTCTATAAAAAACGTGTGAGTAAACCTTTGAGCCAAATGTTAGGTCATCGTTTACCCAAATCAACTTCTTTAATTTTTTATAAATATGTGCAAATTGTTCTTTATTTGCATAAGGAGCAAGCCCCATAACTTTATATTCATGTTCTCCTCTTTTTAACCCCAGATAACTTGTAACATAGGCATATAAATCTCCAAGTGAATTACCGGCCTTTGTTTTTGCGACTCTTTTGAACACCCCATCTTTATATATGCTTACTGTCGAACAAAGATTGTCTCCCATTGCATCAAGCGTCAAGACAAGTTTAGGACCATTGTCATAATTAGGATCACTAAAAAGGGCAGCATATGCATGAGCGGTGTGATGTTCAACTTTTATTATTTTTGGCTTTTCAATTCCCGTTTTTTTTGCAATCTCAGCGTACCACCTCTCATCAAGACTTGGATTAATAAAAAACTTATAAAACAAAGGGGCTAATTGCTCATACAGATACCGGCTTGGGGGAAGATTTGCTAGCATCCATTCCTTTGCCAGCCAAACCATAGAAGACAGATTAAGATTTCCTTCGTTTGCCCCGGGATAAACTGAAAAACCTGTATTAACTAGTGGATCAATAAATCCTATCGCTAAAAAATCAATTTCATTTATTTTTAGTCCAGTAATCCTTAAGCATTCTTTTATTGCTTTATAGGGAAATCCTGATTGATTCTTTATCCGGGTAAGTCTTTCTTCAGAGATACAGGCAATAATCTTACCATCTTTTAAAATACACGCTGTTGCTAAATGAGAATTATTTACTCCAAGGATAATCATTGATGGATTATATTATGATCCTCTATAAAAAAACCATGCCTAGAAAATGATGTTATAATCCTAAAATAAATGGCATCTAATCCAAAAATACTAGATCTTCCTGAATCTACAATTGAAAATGGACAATTAATTCGTAAGAAAAAATTCCTCAAAAAAATTTATCTAGATTTTTATAAAAAGTTTAAAAATTCAGCAAAAAACTTACCCAAAGGAATTCAAATTGAAATTGGATCAGGAGGTGGGTTTATTAAAGATATACTTCCTTCTGTTAAAACATCCGATATATTAAAACTACCTGACTGTGATTTAACTTTTACAATAGAAAAAATGCCTTTTAAAGATAATTCTATTGCCGCTATCTATATGCTTAATGTATTTCATCACATTAAAAATCCCATTAAAGCTCTTAAAGAAATCGACCGCTGCCTTAAGAAAAAAGGCAAAGTAATTATGATAGAGCCCTTTAATTCCCCATTTGGGAGATTTATATACCAAAATTTTCATCATGAAGAATTTGATCCAAACGCTGACTGGAAAATCAAAGGCAATGGTCCCTTGTCTGATGCCAATGGTGCCTTACCCTGGATAGTTTTTTACAGAGATAGGAATAAATACCAAAACCTTTTTCCCCGTTTAAAAATTACTAAATTTGAGCCTCACACCCCCTTTAGATATTTGCTAAGTGGAGGGTTACGCCCTTTCCAACTTTTACCTACCTCTACTTATCCTTTGATCCAAAAAATTGAAAAAAAATTGTCTCTATTTAATAAATCTCTGGGGATGTTTGTAACGATTGAACTTACAAAAATTTAAATTTTAGTCTTTTAAACCACTTTGGTTATCTTTGTAGCATGCATTCTCACAACCTCACTTTGGCCAACCATCGATCCAACTATAGAAACTAAAAGTGAAACAGGAAGCATAATGTAGTACAAAAATGATCCGATTTTAAGCCGATCTTTTAAGCTTGCTGCAAAGGTAGAGTTTAATTTTAAAGGATAGGAGATCTCATCCACTCTAAACCCATTCCCTTCAAATAACTCTTTTAAACTTCGAGCATTATAATAATAAAGATGTTCAGGAATCCCAAGCAAAGTATAATCTTTACCAAATAGCTTAAGTGAATATGAATCTAAATTAGGAACCTCAATAAAAACCTCTCCCCCGGTTCTTAAGATTTTATTTACTTTTTTTATTGTCTTCCAAGGATCCTTAACATGCTCAAGCACATGCCAAAAAGTAACCACATCAAAAAGATTGCTCTGGAGTTTAAACTTTTCAAAATCTCCATTAAACACATTTTTACGTCCAATATATGTGCCAATAAGAACACTTTGTTTTTTTGAAAACTCTAATGCATATGACTGCCAACCCAACTTTTTCATCGAATAAACAAATTTCGGAATCCCTGCACCAACATCCAAAATCTTTTTACCTCTAACTTTAGTTGTTGCAGTTATCCATTGCGGGTACCCCTTATACAGATATATTTTGTTTATAAACCCCTTTAATATACTTTTTTCAGTCCAGTCAAAATATTCAGAGGTATATATTTTTTCAACCTCGCTGATAGCTTTTTTATGTGGCTGTAATATTGCTCCTGAACAATTCGCACATGTTTCATACCTATATTTACCTAAATCCAAGAATTTCTTAAATAAAGCCTTTTTATTGCAAATTAAACATTCGTTCATATTAATATGGTTTCCTAGTTGATATCCTCTTGCCTATTGAGACAACAGATAGCCAATGACCAAAAAAATAGTGATGAATAAATCTACTATCCATAATTTTCTCTATCAAGTAATCGTCAGTGATTTTTCTATTATCAGATACTTGATGTCTTTTTTTCAATAAAGATGGCGAATGTGCCAATATCCAAAGTAAAGATAAAAAAAGCGCCGCGATCGGTGCTGGATTAAATCTAAAAATCAGATTAAATATTCCTCTTAGAAAATTTACAACTAAATAAACGGGTAAAAATATTATTAAATTCTTTAACTCATAATTTTTGATAAATAGATAAGGAACCTTAGCGAAATGAAACTCCCAAGCAGTGCGCTTCATCCAGAAATCGCGGGTTTTTTGAGTTTTTGACCAATGATATGTTATTGCTTTGGGAGCTAACATCTCTTTATACCCATATAGCCAACACCTCCAGTTAAAATCCCAGTCATCAGTATTTATCGCCAAATCCTCGTCAAAACCTCCTAACTTTTTCCAAACACTTTTCTTAAACATTAGCCCCGTTGCATTCGCAAAGACCTCTTTCTCTTCTAAGCAATTCTTTCTGCTGTCCAACCCAAACCCTAAAGGTATTACCCAACCCAAATAAGCTTGTACACTAAGTCCTGCATGCTGAATAATATGGCGCTTAGATATATCCAGCACCCGGCTTTGAACAACTCCTAAATCATTATATTTCCCAAACACCGCCATTAGCTCATTTAACCAGTCTTTATCAACTTCTATATCATGATCTAATAGGGCAATATATTTTCCATCCGATTCCTCTACTCCTCTATTTCGTGATCCAGCAGCTAATTTTTTTTCAGAATTTACAATTAGTTTTAAATTTCTTCTTTTACCAAATTTTTGTTGGACCAAGGAAACAGTGTTATCAGTTGAACAATCATCAACTATTACAACTTCAAAATTTGGGTAATTAGTTTCAAATATACTTTTTAGGGCTTTTACAATAAACTGACTTGCATTATAAGTAGGCACAACAACCGATATTAACTCATCCTTTTTTTTCATATTTGATTTAAATAATCTTCTAATTTTATTCTGTCAACTTTAGTACCGGTTATTTTATAGATTAAAATATTCTCTTTAGGAAAGGGCTCCTCTTTGCCCAGATATTTTTTACTAGTCTTCCCATCAGTAATTAAAGATTCAATCCCCTTTTTATCATCAACAATAATAAATGGCAAATCTTTCTCATTCCAGATCTTATTTATTAGTCCCATGTGATAACCAAATCCAAAGTTAACCGAATCCCCAACTTTGGATGATGATTCTCCATCACTTAGAAAAATAAACCCAGCTCTCTTACTTTTAAAATCGTAATCAGCAAATTGAGCTGTTAAATTATCCCATAAAGCAGACGAGTAAAATTCATTGTGAGTTAAACTCTGTGACCTTAAATAACCAATACTAGTAGTTAAAAAAAGTCCAAATAAAACCGCCAAACCCACTCCAGCTATCTGTTTGCTAAATCTTTTTTTCTTTTCAAATATTGATGCAATAAAAAAGGCGGTAATTATTGGAATAACCCCAGAGGCATAAATTAAATACCTATGCTCGAAACTAGCATGAAATTGAGGTTGTCTAGTAGCTGGGATAATCATATAAAAGCTACTTAGACCAATTATAAAAAGACTCATCAAAAAATCATCAAAAACTCCTTTTTTTAGCTCTAATAATGCAGTAGATAAAAATAAGACCATAAAAAAAGCTCCCAGTAAAATAGCGACACTAAATGATTCAGGCAGATAAATAATTCTTGAGGCCACGATTATAAAAAACACTGAATAAAAAATTAAAGCCACTTTGCCTAGAAAGCCAGAATTTAAATACAGCTCTTTTTTTAGATAAAACCACATCAGACAAATTATCCCAAAATTAACCAGCATAAAATTTGATTTAAAAACTAAGCTGTTACCAATATTCCCCAAAAAGGATTTAACGGTTGTAAGATTCAGAAATTCAGAATCAAAATATGAAGAGCTAATTGGCCCTCCTAGAATGTTTAATTTAATCAGTAGAAAAAATAGTAATATCGCACTTACAGCAGCTACAATTAATCCTTTCTTCTCTTTTGAAACAATTAATTTACCTAGCAGTAGAAATAAAATAACAAGTACATTGCCATGGGATCTTAGAGGATTTACTAGTATCAGGAGAATAAAAAAAAGTACGAATTTTAAATAGTGAAAAGTATTTTTAAACCTCAAAATTGCATCAACAATTACTAAAAGTAGAGCAATCCCTAAATAAGAATCAAAATTTCTAGCCCAGTTTGTAGCTTCAATTCCTATTGGACTAACCATTAAGAAAACAGCACCAATAAATGAGCTTCCAACAGACAACCCCCTTCTTATCAAAAACCAAAAAAAGACAAAGGTCGCAATTAAACGACAGATAAAAGAAAAAATGTAGTAAACACTTCCTTGATAACCAAACAGATTAGAAATTCCATTAAAAACAATCATTTCAAATCCATAAGCGTTCCAACTTACCTGAGGTACCAAGATCCTCTGAGTTTCCCACGCAGATTTAGACATCCAAAGCATCTGCCATTCATCCCCATAAACCCCCAGAGTAAAAGAATAATAAAATGCAAAGATTCCAATTCCAATTAATAATAGTGAATAAACAAGGAGTTTGTATTTTGATATTTGAGCGGTTATCTTAGACATTTTAATTTGGTTATTGTAGACTAAATCCCCAGACTTTGCATACAAAAGAATATGGCCAATTTAGCCCAAAAAAAATACGATGTTACTATAATTGGAGGTGGTTTTTATGGATGCGTCTTAGCCCTGTATTATAAAAAACATTCAAACAATGTCTTACTCCTTGAAAAAGAGCCAGAGCTTTTAACTAAAGCCTCATATAACAATCAAGCCAGGGTTCACAACGGTTACCATTACCCAAGATCATATATAACCGCCCTAAGATCACACGCAAATTTCAGTCAATTCTGCAAAGATTACAAAAAAGCTATTGACGATTCATATACAATGATTTATGCAATTGCTTCAATAAACTCTAAAGTATCAAGCCAGCAATTTTTTAAGTTTTGCAAACAGATAGGTGCCCCGATTACCCCCACCTCCTCAAATTTAAAAAAAATATTTAATAAAAATCTTATAGATGATTCATTTAAAGTTGAAGAATTCGTTTTTAACAGTAAAAAAATTCAAACTATCCTGACTAACCAATTAAAAAAAGCTGGAGTGACTATTAAATTAAACTGTGAGGTAATTAAATTTTCCAAAAGTACAGACAACAACATTTTTATTTCCCTTAAAAAAGGTAATCAGATAATTTCAAAAAGAGTTATTAATTGCACTTATTCCCAAATAAATACACTTTTTAAAAGCTCCAACTTACCTTTACTCCCTATAAAATATGAGGCAACAGAAATGCCTTTAGTAGTTATGCCAACTGAACTAAAAAAGATTGGTCTAACTATTATGGATGGACCTTTTTTTTCTATTCTGCCTTTCCCAGATAAAAAAATGCACTCAATCCACCATGTCAGATACACTCCTCACCTAACTTGGGAGGGCACAGCAAAAGATGATATTCAAACAGATAAAACAAATTTCATCTATATGATAAAAGATATTCAGCGCTATATTCCTCTAATGCAAAAGTCCAAGTACAAAGAATCACTTTATCAAATCAAGGCAATTCTTAAATTAAATGAACTAAATGACGGAAGACCTATTTTATATCGCAAGGATTACATTCTAAAAAACCTTGATGTAGTGCTAGGTGGAAAAATTGATAACATTTATGACATTGTTGAAAAAATCCAAACAGGTCAGACCCCTTAATTAGGGTTATATTGTCCTAAACAAACTTTAATTGCCTCCTTCAAAACATTAATATTAGTTTTAAACCCAACAATCTTAGTAGGTATTTTACCCTTTGGATATCTTCTACTCACCCCAATCTCCTTTATTCTCAATCCCAATTGTTTTGCCCTTACTGTTAAATAAAAAAGCAGTTCATAACTTTTGAAGACTTCCCTAAATGGACGCACCCTCTTATCCAGCAAATATTTTTTACTGTAAGCCCGAAAACCATTAGTGACATCTGTGTGCCAAAACCCTGAGAAAAAACTCATTAGAGGACTCAAAACAACTCTTATCCCAATAACTCTAAAAAAGGGTGTATTTATGGCTTCTCCACCTTGAATAAACCTTGATCCGTCAACTAAATCATATTGATTTTCCAAAGCTTGAATAAACTTAGGAATTCCCTCAACCCCATCTTTTCCATTGCCATCAATTGTGACTATTCCTTCATACCCCTCACAAATTGCATATGCAAAACCCATTCTCAGCTGAGTTCCCTGCTTTCCGGGACTTTTTTTAATAAGCAACGCTCTTACCCCCTGATCAATTAAGAATTTTTGTTCAGTCGATCCATCGCTACTTCCTCCATCCAGTAATAAAATATCTATTATTGAGGCATACTTTTTCATTCGGATAAGTTGTTTTCGTATTCTATCCCCCTCATTAATAACTGGGATACACAAGCAATACTTTGTTTTTTTAGGAAAAAATGATTTGACACTAAAATCAGGCAGCTCCCATTCTCGGGGATATTTTAAGTTCCTTTTCATGAATAAATTTTATTCACAAAACTAAGCGCCCTATCAACTCTTTGGATATCCTCATCTGTATTTAATGCTGGCATCTCAATTGAAATCCATCCCTGATAATCTATTTTTCTTAACACTCCAGCCAACCTCTGATGATCAACCAAACCATGACCTACCTCCACCAAAAAATCCTCACTTATATGGAAATGTTTCAAATAGTCCCCTCCTAAATTAACTGCTGCCTCATAATCCTCTTTATTTAAAGCCAACGTGCCAGAGTCCAAATGCAATCTAAAATTAGGATGATTAACAGTTTCAATAAGCTCAACAGCCTCTTTTGTGTTATTAATAAAATCAGTTTTATATTGAATAGGATTAGGTTCAATACAAAAAAACATGTCATATTCCTTTGCAATTTCCCCCACCGAACTAAAAAAGCTCTTTGAAATCTTTAAAACCTCTTTTTTAGGCAGGCCATTAGTTATTCTATTCTGAGGGGCTCCAAATACTAATACCTTTGCTCCTAACCTATTACCTATCTTTATCATCTGTTCCAAGAAAGACAAAGTCTCAACTCTGGCAGATTCAGTCTTAAAAACTGTTAGATCAGGATGCCCATACAAGAGTGAACAGACCGCAACTACATTAATCTTTTCACTCAACCAAAAATTTTTGTACTTTAGCAAAGATTTGTCCAAAATCTTAAAAGAATTTTGCCAAACTTTTGTAGGAGCTACTTCAATCCCCTTTATTTTGTGTTTACTTAAAATCTTTTTTATCTGATCGTCCTGCTTATGATCCCAGGCAATATTAGAAATAGCTATATTCATAGATCGAAATTTTTTCTACTAATAAATTCTTTCAACTCTTTCATTATCTGAGTCTTACCATAAAGATACTTTGATTTAGAATTATAAAGTGCTGCATATTTTGTCCTCATATTATGATTTAAAGCGGGCTTTGCTGTAATCGTCTTAAAATCTAGATTTAAGCAATACTTTGCAATATCTTTCGCTCTAATAGGCTCAACGGCAAAATTAACTACTTTCAGTTTATTTTCTAGGGCAATTGATATATCTTTCCATATATTTTTTAAGTTATACCACTGCATCTTACTTTCCTTATGAGTCAAATCCAATCTATTATTAAATATTAGATCATAGATAAAGTTTTTCTTTAAATAATTCCCGAAAAGATTAGGCAATCTTATTATTGTATAGCTGTCAAACCTTTTTCCTACAAACTGCTCTAATCTATATCTATTTATCCCATATGGCGACAAATCCTCAGGATTTATAATACTATCCTCATCAACATTAAAAGGATCTGGATAAACAAATATTGTTGATATTAAAACAAAATGTTTTGCCTTCACTTTAGAAAGATGATTTATTAAGTTATCAATTCTGGCAGCGTCTTCTTCAGGCTCAAGATTGGCTTTCCAAACAAGTGAATATGTTCCAGCACTAACGATTAAATCATATACTTTCCCATCAATATCTTCTATATTTTTTGAATTATAGTAATCCTCAAATTCAAATTGATCCTTTATATTTTGGCCTACAAAACCGGTGTAACCTATCAGTGCAGTTTTGGCTAATTTAGTCATATAACGTTTAGCTTCTTTTTCTTAGAAAGCAAGGTACTTTTATCTAACTCCTCAGAAACAAAATAGAGAGGTTCATCCCTTGATTCATTAAATATTCTAATTACATATTCTGAAATCACCATCAGTAAAGAAAAAAGTAAGAAAAATAGAGTCCCCATCACTGTAGCAATACTAATCCAACCTTGAGGAGCTAAATTCTTTTGATTGAAAAAAACTACCAAAATAACAATAAAAAATACATACAAAACAAACAAGGTGCTAGCTATCGTACCTGTAATAGCAATAATTCTTATTGGTTTAAATGAATTGGAAAGTATAATATCTGACACACTCAAAAGAGTGGTTAGGAAATGTTCCTTTTTAATCTTGTGTTTTAAATGCTTCAAAGGCGTATATTCAACAAAACATTTCTTGAGTCCAATCAGATAATTAATATAACTGAAATTCCTGTTCTTTCTTCTTGTTCTGGTAATAAAATTAACTGCCCTGCGGTTTAACCCCAATGTAAAATTTGCACTATAGTCAAACCCATGAGAGGAAAATAAATGTATAAGCTTTAAAAATTGCCTACTTAAAAAACCATTTTGCTCCAAACTATTTTTAGTTTTTCCAATAACCACATCAAAGTTTCCATATAATTTTTCTAATAGAGAATTAATAACTTCTGGCGGATCCATATATTGGTCAAATAAAATTACATAGTCCCCAATGCAACTATCTAACCCAGCAGTGATTGCAATTTCTTTTCTATATTCCTTTGACAAAACCATTACTCGAATGTTTGGAACTTTTTTATAAATCTTAGTTATTTCCAGTAAAGTTTCATCCTTTGAATTATTATCAACTACTAAGATCTCATAATTTGACTTGTATTTGCCTAAAATTTTATCAACATCAATGATAGTTTTTTGAATAATATCTTCATCATTTTTAGTAACCAGAATAACTGAAATGATGGTTTCAAAAAAAAGAGGATCTTGTCTTTTTCTCATATAATTTCTTAAAAGCTATTATAACTCCTATCAATCAATAGTAAACTAAAATATATTTGGACTATAATAGCAGCTACAAATGCGCAAGATTATAGTCACCGGAGGGACAGGCTTCATTGGAAGAAACTTAGCAAGCAAACTAGTAACTAAAACAAATCCCAAAAATCTACTTTTTTTAATACTCAATAAAACTTCCCCACTTGAGATAACTGGAAGAAAAAAACTCCAAGACCTTCATCTTACAACCAAAAAAATTAATTTAGTTACCCAAGCAGGACTCAAAAATATCCCCAAAAATCCAACTGCTATTATTCACCTAGCAGCTAGCACTGAATCCTCTGAGACAGACCACAGCTGTAATGACCTAGGAACCAAAAATCTTTACAAATCCCTTTCTCCCCTAGGAAAAAACAACCATTTTATTTTTGTCAGCACTATTGCCATTTTTACTGGAAGAAAAGATTGCCAAAACAAATTAACTGAAGCCTCTCTACCCGCTCCCTCTAATGAATACGGCAGAACCAAATTAGAAGCAGAGGAATTTTTAAAAGAACGCAGTGTAAAAGACAAATTTCCTCTAACAATTATCAGGTTATCAACGGTATTTGGCTCCAATACCAGACAAAATGGTCTGTTTGATGCACTCAAAAAACTAATTCTGAAAAAATCTATTCTTTCCAAAATAAATTGGCCAGGAAAAACCTCCCTGATCCATGTTGATGATGTAGCAAATGCTATTTTACTTTTGCTAAAAAATCCCCCAAAGCCTGGGCAACCTCAAGAATTTATTCTCTATTCTGAATCTCTAACCCTTTATGAAATTAGTCATTTAATGCACAACTCCTTAAAAATAAAATACAACCAAATTGCTTTACCAAAATTTTTCTGGGAATTATCCAAATCAATCAGAATCTTCATACCCCTTCTGGAGGTAATACTCCCCTCAATGCTATTTAACCTGTTCTGGAGAGCAAATTTAATTGTTGATAATGTCCTAGACTGCGACACAAATAAATTCAAAAAAAGCTTCCCCTCCTGGAAACCTAGGAAATTTAAAGATTCAATTGTGGAAATAACTCATCCTCATAATATCTGAGAATTACTTTTTATTTAATAACTGCAATCTATTATTGTTGCCATATCTGATGGTATTCCACTTTGGGCTCTATTAACTACACACCTTCTAACCTCCAAGTACCACCATACTCCCAACATCAACAAGAAAAACAAAATAGTTATAAATAGTGTCTTCCTGGACATAAGTGAATTATACCAACTCCTCACTATTCTTACCCATCAATTTTCACAATTTTGGTTTATTCTTTAGGCTGTAACTACAATCTCTTGACACATGCAGTTGCCAGTAGTATCAATAAGTTCAACTATAAAAGGTTTTATGGATAAAATGATTTCCACTGTTATATCTCTGGTAGTAAGTTCAATTCTATTGCTACTTTTTACTTATATTTTTTTAACAAGTACAAGATTAAGTGATATAACATATTTAGGGTTAGTAACTCTTTCAGTTTTAGTTGGTTTTGTCTTATTTTTTCAAAGAAGCCTCAAAATAATTGATATTAAAAATATGAGGTTAATACTTCAAAAAACACAAGAAGTTAAAAGTGAAATCGATCATGTTGCATTTGGTTTAGCAAAAATCATAGCCAACTTGAGTGCTTATTCAACGGGAACCTGGGTTAATAGAAAAAAATTAAATAATGATATACAACAGTTGCTAATTACATTAGGATTAAACGAAGAAGAACAAAACAAGATCCTTGAGTTACCAAGAGTAGTGGAAAAAAGCATGAGGAATAAAGAACCCCTTACTAAAACAGAAAAAAAACTATTAGATGAAATGTTTAAACTTGAAGAAAAAAAATCTTCTGTATAAATATCAGAGAATTCTCTCTAAAGCTCCCATCTTAAAATCTGTGCCATTGATAATATCATTAATTTGTTGGTGTTTAATATCCAAACAGGGTTTTAATCCTTTCCGGGGTAATGCCATACTGCGATGAAAGTGAAGTCATTAACAAACCAAAATCAATAAAACTTTTTACTGTTGAAACTTTATCCTTTAACCCCTCAATAAAACTTTTCTCCTGCGGTGATTCAGCTTTATCTAGAGCTGATTGAATTTGCATTCCCAGCTCTATGTATACCTGAACTGAAACATTCTGATTCTGAGAAACATTTGTTATGCTTGAAGGCACCCCGGTAAAAGGTTCTAGCTCATCAGCGAAATAAGTTCCATATAGCCTAGAAATAAGTCCACTGATTTTTGCTCTGTAAGTATCAACACTTAGCATCTCTCCATATTCGGTATGTCTAGGTTGAAGAATATAATCGGAAAAGTCTTCGTTGGCCGCCTGGATTTTAAGATTCTCAACTAACTTATTAAACCTTTCCCATAAGTCCCTTTTATCATCATATAAAATATCTCCACGATCGGGTGCTTGAGAAAGAATACCTTTGAGTTCAGAATAGATAGGTCTTATTTTATCTTTCATAAGGTTTGAGCTTATTTTCTAGTAAGAAAGGTCAAAAAGCAAGTTTCTTAGTTTCCAAGGGATATAAAGTCCAATATTTTCAATCATGCTCATCATTTATGAATCCCTATAACTGAACATAAACAGTTTTCATATTAGGAGGATTTAAATTAGCATCACAACCTTTCTCACATGCCTCAACAGTTATTTTTGCTGTTGGCACATCCTTTGAAGAGTTGTTTTGTATCACCTCTATATCAATTTTTTCTAACTTTTCTTTCATAGGCTTAAACAAAAAATCCTTTTTTTCTGTTTCTAATAAATTCCCATTATCTAACAACTCAATACTTATCTTTAAACTATCTAAGGGTTTATTATTTGAAAGATTAAATAAAAATCCAGCTCCAGATTTATCAGCTGTATAAATTGTTGGTAAATAAGAAGTAGCTTTTAAATCCAGACCATCTATGACATTTAAATTTTGAATCTTTGAAAGGCAACTACTCAAAACTGCTAATTTAATCCGCGCCTTATCAGTTGTATTTCTCATAAAATCTCTATCATCCATTTCCCACCCATAAACCTCATCAATAGAAATCTTTTTTTCCTGTTTTATCCATTCTCCAACAACCGGTCTCTTCCCCAATTCATTACATAAAATTTTACTTCCGACATCATAATCAGGAGCAAAAGATGGCATTTGATTCAAATCAACTATTCCTTTTCTAAATGCATATGGCACTGTCCCCCCTGAAGCCCAATAAACCTGCTCAGAGAGCATCCTACTATTACCACTTAGTATAAAAATGCCTGGGTGAGCATTAGGAGGGATTTCAGAGTATTGGGTAACATAGTAATCTTCCACCCTTTCAAAGGCTCTTATTCCATTTAAGTTCCAAATATACCTGGTATTTATAAAAAGATTTAAAATTACAAAACAAATTAAAGCTATAACTCTAGCTTTCGTTCTTAATTTCCCTAATAAATAAGTTATCAAGACAACAAAAAATACAGATGAGATTGCTTGATACCTATGCTCAGCTTTGGCAATTATATAAGGAAAAGCCAGCCAATTGAGCAGCAAAGAAACAGGAATACCAATTGAAACAATAAACCAAAAAGCTGAATCAGAACTCTTCTTAAAAAATCTCCAAATAGAAACAAGCCACATTAATGCAATAAACACTTTTCCAATATTTTCAGTATTTGCAATTAATGTTTTAAAGTACTGATCAATTCCTAGTGGAATATTAAAATAAGAAGTAATTAAATAACCCACACCAAGAAAATAATTGACGTAATATTCAGAAGAAAAAAGTGTTTGGGCTATGTGCCCTCTTGGGGAGTTAGCATCAGGCAATATTATTGATCTACCCAGAGGAGTACTCAAAATCCCCACCAAACTAACAATTAAAACAAGCCCAATTCTAACTAAAAAATCTCTCTGCTTTAATTTTTTATTCTGCCATCTTTCTATAAACTCCCACAGTATTAGAAGAGGAGGAATAACCATCATCCTGGCAGGATCAGCAAAAAAACCCAGAAAAAGCGCAATAATAAATCCTAAAAAAAATTTTCTATCTTTATTTAAATAACTCTTAATAAAAAATGTAAAGCTAAAACAAACTGCTGCAATATTTAACGCATTGTTTCTGGCTGTAGTAAAAAGATAGGTTTCCTCAGAACCAAAGTAAGAAGCATAAAAAATACTGGCAATAAAAAAATACTTTTTATCCTTAAGCAATGTGGCTGAAAAAACACCTACACAGAGTGCGATAACAATCTTTACAATTAATCCAAAGTAATTATATGGAATTGGATTTACCCCAAACAAAGGAACTAAGGGTAAAAAGGTTAAATAATTACCCGGATGAACATCAAACTGACCTACATACCCTGAACTATTTTTGGTAACCATGTAAAAAAGATTACCCCAATCGTCATACATGAAATGAAAATTTAAAGCCAGATTAAAGTTTAAAAGTGCTAAAAAAAAGATCAAAAGGAAAAAACCTATATACCAAGTTTTAGGTTTTAACCTCTTCATTATTTATAACTATCCGTTACTTCAATTGCCTGCTTTATAAAAGACCAATACGCATAATCTCCTTCATACTTTTTAAGCTGTTCTTCCAAGACTGGCTTGTAAGAAGCTAGCTGTTTATTTAAATCCTTATCTTCCGCGTGATAATCCTTTGCTATGGTTTGGAGTGTTGTTACATATCTACTCGATGCTTTCTCAAAATCATCAACCCTTTTGTTTTTTGATACATACACAAGCTCTTTAAATCTTGTGTCTAACATATTGCTCATTGTTTTGGCCTTTTTATCTTTACCTCCACTTAGATAATTCAACTGAATATTCTCAAAAAATCTTTTTACAGGATATAAAAATGAGCCCGGGTTTACTGACTCTACCTTTATCTTGGCAGACTCTGTAGCTGAATCTTGGGCAAAGGTGGAAGCAACCGGAACAAGCTTAAGTATTCCCATTAACATCACTATAACTAACAAATATTTCATAGCTTTAATATATAACATGTTTTTACATCAATTTGTATGGATATCTTTAACTGCAATTAAATATGTACCCATTTCAGGAAAAAAATACGGAATTGGTGATAGCAGATAAGAGATAGCAGACAAAAATGGCAAAAAGGTTTTAGGAACTTTCCTTCCAAGGCCATCTATACCATAAATAAATTTAATTCCCTGCCCATAAATCTTATATCCTCTATCTTCAAAATCAGCAACATCCCATCCTGAAAGATGTTTTTGCAAAGGATTTTTATCTTGGGCATCCCGTTCTATTTGATGAAAGGGAATAAATCCATTAGGTGTTGTAATTATAATCTTTTCTGTTGCCATCTCCTCCCAATTTGGTAGAAGTTTTTTACCTTTGTTTTTTGGCAGATGCTCTATTACTTGCGAAGCCAACACTACCTCATATTTTGTTTTATTTTTTTTAAGTTTAGTTATATCTGCCTGAATTACTTTTTTATAAATTTTTTTCTGTTTAGCTTTCTTGATAGAATCAGAGTAAAGTTCAATTCCTGTAATCTCCCAGTTACTTCCTAAAGCCAAATCCGACATAAAATCTCCCTCTCCACACCCTAAATCCAGTAACTTTTGGCTCTGCCCAATTTGTTTTGTTAATATCCAATGATAAGTAAATGGTAGTTTCTTAAGATTTATTGCCATAAATATTTAAATCCATCAATAGTTCCCCTAATAAAATTTCTATAATCTCCAATTTTTCCATATTTTAAACTTAATACTAAATAGTAAATAAAATAAACCGGCAAAAAACATACAAAAACAAAAAACGATTTACTAAACTTACTCATAAAGATAACCCTATTTCTTCCAACCCAGTATAATCTCTTAAGCAATCTTTCTGATTCACCAGATTTTTCAAGGGGTAACTTGTGATATGCAATTGCCCTATTTACATAAAAAGTAGAAAATCCCTTGCTCTTTGCTCTAAAACAAAAATCTGTATCCTCATAAGTTGCAAAATATATTTCATCAAATCCTTTTATTTTAGTTAATACATCTTTTCTAATTAAAATAGCAGCTGGTGCAACTTGTACTTCCTCCACATTTTCATATTGCCCGTTATCTATCCCACCCCTAAAGATTATCTGACCAGTCCACAAATTTATTCCAGTTCCAGCTGACCAAATATTTTTTTTATCAGAGAAATAATAAATCTTGGGTGTTGTAATTCCTATCTTCAAATCTGAACTAATTACCTCAACCAAATTTTCAATCATCTTTTTTTCTGCAACCATATCATGATCAAAAAAAAGAATAAGATCTGACTTTTCTGAAACTTTTTTAATACCAGCATTTCTCCCTCCAGATACTCCCATGTTTTTATTCAATGTAATAAGTTTTATTTTTGGGTATTCTTTTTTTACTATTTCTGAAGTTTTATCACTGGAATTATTGTCTACCACAATAATCTCACTAGGCTTTAGAGATTGAGAAAGCAATGAGCTTATACACCCCAAAAGCGTTTTATAACTGTTATATGTAGGAATTATTACACTGACCCTTTTATTCATGTGTTTTATACGCCCTTACCTTTCCTAATTGCCAAACTAACTGAGCATTTACACATTTACAAATATCCTCAGGCTTGGTTTTATCTCCCAATATTAAATAGTCATATTTGATATTGTAATCAGGTGGATATATAACCATTTTAGTTTCAATGTAGTTAAATATCCCCGCTCTCCATTCAGTATATATTTGATTTTGTTGTTTAAGCCTAAGCCATAAAGCTCCCCTCAAAGCCATATCAATATTCGGTGGATAATCCAAAAAGACTTTTTTGCCCTCAGAAATAATAGAAGATAACTGATCAATAGTTCCTTCATTGATATTAGTTCCATTTGTTAAGTATTCTGGCTCAATTTTATAAAAGCTTCCTTCAGAATCAACATAAAGTTTGGTAAAAAATTTAGGGTTATTTAACTCTTCTAAACGCTCCCTAGAGTAATACTTAAGCTGGTTATTTTTAATATAGACATCATCTATTTTCAGATCTTTAAGATATTGAGGACTCAAAGTTAAAAAAGCATCGATTGCTTCATATCCTATGTCTGGAGTATGAACTTTGATATACGCGGGGCTAACGGGTACCTTTAAGCCATAGTGCTCAATCCCATTCATTGATGTCTCACTGGAAGCATTATCCCTTAAATATCCATCAACAAAAAAAAGTCTATTTTGAGCAACATTGTTTTTTGCCCATTTCAATACCGGGTAACTTGGGATATTACCATTGTAGTTTGGATAACTATCACTCTTGGCCTTAGCTGATAAATAAATAGCCGAAAAAACAATTGGAATACCCAAAAGCAAAACTAACACCCAACCAAAAACCCTTATCACTGCCTTTCTCGAGCCTTTTTTTAATAATTGCAACACACCCACTCCCATAAATAGACCATTTAAGATATAGCTCATATGCTGAAATCTACCTTGGTTTCCCGGATAGAAAGTGTGCTCAATCAACAAATAAGCCATGAAAGCACCAAATATAGCCCAAAAAATCAAAACAAGAGATAAGCTTGGTTCAATAATAAATAGTATTAAAGAAATAGCTATTAAAAAAAGAAGGGAGGGAAAATATAACATCAAATTTTGATTTCCAAAATCCAGTTCAACTCCCCTCATCCCTCCCAACCTAGAACCAATCGACTTTGGTGATAACAAAATCTGGAAACGAGCTGCCTCTTTAGATGGAGTAAATAATGAATCCCTTAATGAACTTCCAACCACAAAAAACAGTAAAACAGAAACAAAAGTTATGATCAAAACTTCCTTTATTAGTTTTTTCCTTTCTATATTAGAAGCAGTCTTAAATAGGTACAGCAAATAAAATAGTAAAACAGACACAATCGATGGTAATGCCGATTCATCAATAGAAATAATCGGAACTGATAATGCAAACACCGTCATTAATTTCAGAAATCGAGACACCCTAAATTTAAGCAGTAAAAGCAGTATTAGCAAAAAAATTCCATCAAAAGCCAAAGCTCTATGACTGATGTAAAAAATTTCATTTAAATTTGACGAGCCCCCTAAGGTATTTTTGGCATCTGAAAATATCGGCCAAGTCGAAGCAACCGTCCTTTTTGCTTCTAAATTTAATAAAGTGTCAAAGGCTTTGGGTAAAAGGATAAAAATAGCTCCAAAAGATAGATATATTATTAAGGGAAGTAAAATAGATCTAAAATTTAGGCCACTGAATTTTTTACCCCAGCCCCATAAAAGACAGAATCCCGAATAAATTATTAAAATCGAACAAAGGGTATGAATTAACTGCATATTTACCCCTAAAAGGCCATAAATTGCTCCTTCATATATGAATAGTCCTTGATGATGAGTAACTAATAAATCAGGCTGCCAAGGAGAAAAAATAGGATAGTTTCCATTTGCAAAAGAGGTAGCGATCCCCCAATAAGTAATGACATCTCCCCCGTATATATTATTCCCGCCTACAAAGAACATAAATACCAAAAACCCAGAATAAATAAAAAAGTTTCCTAAATTATTTAAACTCTTCTCTAATTTAAAGCTTGGAATCCTTTTTTTTACTTTTTGGAAAAGCAAAAATCCAGATAATAAAAATAAGAAAAGAATTATTTGTATCCCATCTTTACCCTTAAAAATGTAACTAAAAAAGGACAAATATATAACAAAGCTAAACAACCCAATTAATAACCCAGAAGGCAAAATAATACTCCAATTATCCTCATCAACAAGATATAAAAATATTAAAGATCCAATAAGAAGTGTTAATAAAAATATCAAAAGCACAGGCAATATGAAGGGCAAATTAGGTAGTAACGCTTTTAAAAAAATTTTAAGTGTAACCATTAATTTGTTTTAATATCTCAGAAGCTCTTTTTTCCCAAGACCAATCACTCACAATCATCTTTTGACCTAACTTTCCAATTTTATTTCTCATTCTATCATCCGTTAATAACTTTATTATTTCCTGAGCAAAAGATTCTAGATCCCCCACCTTCACCTTAACCATCCCCTCAGGATAATAATATTTGTAAGAACTAAGATCAAAACCAACAATAGGAACACCAAACGCCATAATCTCAGCAGAAGCCATTCCACCACTATCAAAAAAAGAAGGGTGAAGCGCTAATTTACTTTTAGATAATACTGAATACTTTTCCTTTCCATCAAATAAATAACCAAAAAGGGTTATATTTTTTTTCATATTCTTTTTTGATATTTGTTGTTTTACACTCTCCATTAAAGGTCCATCACCAATCATCGCTAACTTTGCACTAGCCTTAAATTTACAAACAGTTTCCCAAATATCAATAAGCTCCAAAACTCCTTTTTGGGGGTGAAATCTGCCCTGAAATACTGCATCAAATTTTTTTCTATTACCACTTTTCTCCTTTTTAAATTTGTTTATCTTTTCTAAGTCAACTGCCCCTAACACCACAATCACCTTACCCCAAGTTTTATTCTTGGGAAAATTATTTTTCTCTTCAGGATTATTTACCAGAATATAATCAGCTTTTTTCTCAATTAAGCCTTTGACAGATACTTGGCTAAGCCAATATAAAAAGGCCTTAAATCGATGTTTACTTCTCCTGTTCTCCCCAAAACCACGAATAGGATTGGGAGCAGTTTGAAACCAAGAGGCTACCCACTTTGCATTTTTTGGATAACGCATTTTTAAAATAAATCCAGGTATCAAATCCATCCAAAACTCGGAAGCTGAATAAATTAAAACCTCCCTTTCTGTAGATAGCTTTAATGAAAAAGCAATAATTATTGATTTAATTATTTTTAAAAGGTAATTGACTAAAAATCCAAAACTCCTGTATTGGCTTGTTTCAAAAACACTAAATTTAACTTTTAAATTCTCTTTCAAACCAAATCTAGCACACATCTGCCTCCCTTCATCCGTAACTACTAAAGTTATAGGAAAATGCTTACACCACCTTTTTGCAAATTCAATAAAAATGCGGTCCCCTCCTGAAACACCTTGTCCATGAGCGGCAAGTGCAAAAATAATCATCTCGCCTTTCATAATTTTTTTTCTAATCTTCCTTTCAAAAACAAACCAGCAACTATAGCCAATGTTATTAAAAATGCATAAATTGAAACTCTCAGATATAGATCCATAAAAATTTGAGGCAAAAAGATTATCTCGAAATCATTTTCTTTACCATCAACAAGCCACAAATTAGAGTAACCATTTAGCTCTAAATGATTCTTTTCATCTAAAAAATTCATTTTTATCAGCTCAAAATCATTCATCAAGCCTGGGATTATTTTTTGACCATCCTGAAGTGGTACCAATTTCCAATAGGGATTAAACGGCTTATTCAATACAACTAATCCACTCTTATTATCTGGGCTTAATTTTAAATAATATCTTGTCTCTGAAATCTTCTTTTTTTCTTCAACTTGTCTATTAAACTCCTCATTTAATGGAATTTTTTTATCAATGTTTTGTGAAGAAATTAAAAAACCTTGATGATCTATTTTTTCTCTTTTTTCCTCTGCCTTAGTCCACATAGTATAAAAATCTGGAACAGATTCTAATTGATCCAAAACCCCAAACTCTGGCACATCCATATATTGAGTTGGCTCGTATACCCTTAACTTTCCAAAGCTTATAAGCGGTTTGTATTCATTGATATCCCGACTTTGACCAACATCCAGTCCAATTTGGGTAAGTTTTTCTATTCTGGTATTTAGTGAGTCTTTCTTGGCAAATATTTGAATTTTTTTAATCTGGGAGTAATCAGTATCCGGATTATCAGTCGGATCTCCAATTGGAACTGTTATCAAACTCTCTTGACCGCCCCGAGTTCTATATTCCTCGATCTTCTGTCCACTCCATCTTGGCCTAACTCCAAGTTGATCTTCTAAAAAGATTTCTAAATATGCATCTTGAGTTGTAACTATTTTGATCTGTAAAAATTTAACTTTACTAAAATCAGCTAAATTATCAGGAATCTTACAATCTACTTTAAAATCCTGCTCTGAGGGAATTTCATCAAGACAAATAGGAGTAATAAAATCAGCAATTCCGGCTGTATATATTTTGTTTAAAAATTGTTCCTGTAATCTATCTCTTCTTGTAGAATTCACATCATCACGCACAACAATGTATTTTGACCTAATTAAAGAAAGTGCAACTGCAGGATTAATCCTCCCAAAATATCGCTTCAAAGCCATTAAATAATCTATTCTCCCCGTCTGGGTAATAACCGGACTATCAACAATCTGATAAATAGGATCAGAACCATGATATTCTCCGTTTGGCCATTTATATGAAGCACCAAAATCAGACAAGTAAGGCAAAAAGAAAAGAAACTGACCCGGCTTTTTGTTTTGCAGCTGCCAATTATTAAAATCGGCATAATAGCTTGATACTTTTATTTGAGTTCCCCATGAAATAACTGAACCAGTCCACATCGGCCACATATAAACTCCAAAATAGAGCAAAAATATAAGCGACATTATTAAAAAAGCATACTTTTGAATCCTATATTTTAAAAAACCATATAAGCTAACAAAGCCTAAAGCAAAAAATGGAGTATAACCAAGCAAAAATACTAGCCCAAATTTTTCATAAGGATTGCGAAACACCTCAAGAGGTGGAAAATGATTAAAAAACCAAATAAATATCCTTCCAAAAGGTGGATTTGACCCTAAACAAACAAATAACCCTAAAATAAATAATGCTCCATAAAAAATAAGCCCCGTGCTTCCTTTTTTAAAAAATTTAATCGAAAAGATAGATATAACTGGAACAAGCCAACTTGAAGTTATAAATAAAATATTTTTGTAAATGCTTCCATAAAGACTGACTGATTCAAAATGGGGAATGTGATACAGCCTTAATACAGAATCAAACGGGTTCTGAGCGCTTACACTCTTAAGAGACTCTATTGAATTATCAAAAGAGGTACCAGCAACAAGATAAAGCACAGAACCAAATTTTAAATAGACAAGTAACCACCAAAGATTAACAAATACCCAACCCACAAAAAAAACAATAAAATATATTACTCCCTGTCTTAAATTATTCTTATCGGCTCTGTTAATAAACAGAAAATAGAAAAAATAGGTTGTTATTAAAGCCCAGAACGAAGCCGCGTAAGCCGGATTACCTATCGCAATTGCCAGTACAAAAGACAACAAAATTGAAATAAATACATAAATAATTCTTTTTTTCTGTAGGCCCAGGATAAATAGCAATAAAAGAACTGGTTGATAAAGATAGACAAAAAATTGAGTATACAACCCTCTCCCCCAAACTTGGCTAATTACATATGGATTAACCAAATAAAACAAAGCTCCAATCAATGGCACATTAATGTTTTCTTTTACTATTTTTTCCAAAGTTATCTTTATTAAAAAATAAACAGCCATACCTGATCCAAAAGAGATTATTAAAAAGGTAAAAATTTGAAGAGCCAAGTTAGAAACTCCCAAAACATTCAACCAATAAATCAATCTAAAATACGGCAACCTGGACATTTCAGAAAGGTAAGGTAAACCTAAATAAAGATCTGACCAAACATTAGGAATTAGTTTGTTAGTAATTTCTAAATTGTAAAAAGGCATACCTTCTTCAGCTCCACTAAATAAATTGCCATTTCTAAACCAACTAGAAAGCAATAAAATTACTACCAAAAGCAAGGTTAGTAAATTTTTGTTATCCCTTTTACTGAAAATATTCATAAATTTGAACTTAATATTACCCTAAATTGTTGTAAAAAAATATGCGATATCCTAGTATTACAAAGATTATGAAAAAGAAAGTGATTTTATTGGGAAAAGGTAATCTAGCAATTAAAGTCGCTTCCTGGTTTAAAGATTCTCCAGACTATGAACTAATTTGCATTGTACCTGTAATTCCAGAACCAATCTGGACTAGCTCTCTAAAAAATTGGGCCGAAGAAAATAATATTAACATAGTCAGCTCTGGCCATTACCAAGATATTCCAAAAGTTAAAAATGGTAACTGGAAAATCGATTTAGCAATATCAGTAACTTATGACAAAATCATTAAAGAATGGTTTATTAAAAAATGCAAAAAAATAATTAATATTCATAATGCTCCTCTACCAAAATACCGAGGTGTATCTCCAATCAATTGGGCTTTAAAAAATAATGAAAAATACCACGGTGTAACAATCCATGAAATAACCCCTGGCATAGATGATGGACCAATAATATCCCAAGTTAAATTCTCCATTTATCCTGAGTTCGATGAAGTAATTGATGTATACAATAGGTGTCTAGATTTTGGTTGGGAACTGTTTAAACAAACTATCCTACTTTTAGAACAAATTAAACCTCAACCTCAAGATAATAAAAAAGCCACCTATTACCATCACAGTCAGGACAAATTGCTCTTGGAAAGAAAAAATTTTACCAAATCCCAATCTAAGTAATCTTACTCTGCTTGTTTAAGAACAGAATTTATTTTAACTATCCTTCCGTTTTTGAGCGATTTATCACAAGCTTCTAAAATTTCTATGATCCTTATGTTAAGTTTAGCATTTGCATAATCTATCTTCCCTTTAACTATCTGAGTTACTACATCTTCTATCTCTTGATAAATTGCCTCCTCAACCTTTAACTTTGGTACTAATATATCACCACTTCTATAAACTGGTTTCATGTAAGTAATATCCTCTGAAGCAATATCTACACCCTTATCATATATCTTAACCTTTTCATCAGGGGCAATATCGTCAAAAGAAATCATCCTTTTTGTTCCACCAACCAACACTGTTCTCAACTTAACCGGCGATAGCCAAGATACATGAATATGAGCAATAAAGCTTTTTGAATAATTAACAGTAATGTGAGCCATTTCATAATTATTTGCCCGTCCAAAATGCCTAGATGCAGTCGCAAATACCTGCTCAGGTTCAAGCCCAAACCAATCATCAATTATTGCAAAATCATGTGGTGCTAAATCCCAAACCACACTAACATCTTTTTGGATTAGCCCTAAGTTTGCTCTGATCGAATCATAGTACAAGGGACTACCAATACTTCCCTTCTCGATAAACTTTTTTATATATTTAACAGCCCCTGTATAAAGGTAAGTTAAATCACCATAAAGCAGTAACCCCTTTTTCTTAGCAATTTGATATAACTCCAAAGCTTTTTTTGAATTAGTAGTTAGAGGCTTTGCAACAATTACATGTTTTTTATGATTTAAAGCATCTTTTGTAATTTTATAGTGACTCTCCGGAGGAGTCGTAACCATTACTAGATCTACCGAATCATCATTTAAAATTTCCTGATAATCTCTTGTTAATTTTAGTTGAGGATAGTACTGCTTTATTTCATCAAGAGCCTTTTGGGATAAATCACACACCCAGACCACCTCAGTTAACTTATTCCGAATAAAGTTTCTAACAAAGTTGGGCCCCCAATACCCAACACCGATCACAGCTACTTTCAATTTCATCGATTGTAAAATTCTTTAATTGAGTCAACTACATAGTCCTGTTGTTCTTGGGTTAATTCTGGATACATAGGTAATGATAATATTTCGTAGCTCAATTTTTCAGAAACTGGAAAATCTCCTTTTTTGTAACCTAAATGGGACAAGGATTTCTGAAGATGCAAGGGAATAGGATAATGTATTCCTGTATATACTCCTTTTGAGACTAAATATTTCATCAATTTCTCTCTTTGGGAAACTTGAATCACATACAAATGGTAAACAGAAGTGGAACCTGTAAATGTTTTAGGTATAGTTATAAAAGGCAGCTCTTTTTTAAATCTTTTATCATAGTACCCTGCAATTTTTAGTCTTTTTTTATTCCAATTTTCTAAATTTTTAAGCTTAGTTTCTAACACAACTGCCTGAATGGCATCGAGACGATCATTAAAACCCAGAAAATCAAATTTGTACTTTACATTGCTCCCATATTCCCTTAACATTTTTATTTTTTTTGCAAATTTGGGTGAATTAGTGGTTATTGCTCCTGCATCTCCATAAGCCCCTAAATTTTTAGCTGGATAAAAACTAAATGTTCCTAACTCACCAATGGATCCTGTTTTTTTACCATTTATCACTGCTCCATGAGACTGACAAGCATCTTCTAAAATCGAAAGCTTATACTTTTTAGCAAGTCTCATAATCGGTCCCATTTCAGCTGGCTGTCCATATAAATGAACCGGGATAATCGCCCGTGTATTTTTGTTTATTTTTGATTCAATTAAATTAACATCTATATTTGATGACTCAATGTCCACATCTACCAAAACAGGTTTTGCCCCAACATAAATTACAGCATAGGCTGTAGCAACAAAAGTGTTAGCCGGCAGAATAACTTCATCTCCAGGGCCAATATTCAGTGCCAATAGACTCAAATGCAACGCTTCAGTTCCAGAAGATACACCTATGCAAAATTTTGTACCAATAAATTTAGCAAAAGCCTTCTCAAAACTTTCAACGTAAGGACTATGAAAATATCTTCCTGACGACACAACTTCTAGAATTTTTCTATCTACTTGATCTTTTATAGATTCATGACTTGCAACCAAATCGACTAAAGGAATATTTCTTTTATTCATAAGAATTTTTTAGATAATATCACATCTGTTAATTTTACTATCTACCATATGTTTTAATTTTTGGTTTAGCACCAAAGGATTTTAATACAAAATAGTAAAGAATGATAATTGCTGTATAAATAGTTAAGGGCAGATGAATTAAATATATTAATTTCTTTCTAGTTACTGCCAAAACTAGTGCATCAAGAAAAGGAAATATCAGGGAAAAAGCATAAGGAATGAACAAGTATTTTTTTAACCTAAAACCCAAGTTTTGGTACTCTTCCCTTCCTACAAATCCGCCTTTTCCCATTGGAGTATGGAAAATATTATTTTCCACTCTAGATTTTATTTTTTTTAAATATCTACTTATACTATCTGATGAATAGTGAATAGTATTATCATTTTTTGTCAAAGCAACTAGCGAACCTTCTTTATTTAATAAGTAAAAAATTTGCGCAATTAAATCAGGATTTTTTCTGAGCTCAGGAAATTTTGCTCGGCAAAACTCTATATCCATCATGCTTCCACCAGCCCAAAGTTCAAGCAAAGGCAGCAAATCCAATTTGGAAAAATCAAAAATTACAAATTGTTTACTATTAAATTTTATATACTGCTTGTATTTTTTAGAAAAATCTTTAACAAAAAAGAGATCACCTTTTGATTCCCTATATATAAAAAATGAAAAAGGATCACCGAATTCATTGATGTAATTATTTATTTCAGAATAATTCACTGGAGATTTATAACCAGATAACATTACAGCTCTTACCCTTACATCCTTTTTCATAGCCTGATACTTCAGCTTTAGGCTATCTCTATTTTCAAAAACTTCATCACTATCTAAAAAAATGGCATACTTACCAGTCGCTTTTGAATAACCTATCTGCTTTGCATAAATTAATTCCGTTTTAGGATTCTTGATAACTTTTGATTTATATAATTTAACAATTCCTAAAGTTTTATCTGTTGAACCACCATCAATAATCAATACCTCTATCTTATTTTTCGGATAAGATTGCTTTTTTATTGATTCAAGAGTCAACTTTAAAGTTTTCTCTGAATTAAAGGTGGCGATAACTATACTGATTACAGGATAAGCCATAATTTTAAAAATATTCACATAGTATAATTAGCAACAATCACTATTAAAAGAGCACACAAAATGATTAATAGATTATACGGGACTTTAGTTTATTTTCTGGCTTCCTTGAGAGCTATTTTTTGGGGATTTTTTTTAAAAAAAATTGGTAAAAATGTTTACATTATGAATGGTGTTGTAATAATGAGTCCGAGTAAAGTAAGTATAGGAAAAGAGGTTTTGCTAAACTCAAATACTAAAATTGGTGGCCAAAATGGAGTTTATATTGGAAACTATACCCTAATTGGCTATAACGCAAATATTGTTTCCCAAAACCATGCCTACAGTAATCCAGACAAGCCAATCAAAGATCAAGGGTATTCAGGTGGGCCAGTTAAGATTGGTAGCGATGTCTGGATAGGAGCTAATGCTGTAGTTTTGCCAAATGTAACTATTGGACAAGGAGCAGTTATAGGTGCTAATGCCGTTGTTACTAAAAATGTTAAACCCTTTTCAATAGTTGGAGGAGTCCCAGCAAAACATATAAAATTCCGCTTTAATCAAACTACTATTAAAAGATTAATTAAAAATTAATTCTTAATTAAATAATCAACAATTATTTTAGCTGGGCTCTTTTTTGGATGAATACTCCCTCTTCGAAAGTTTTTATAATTTCCTAGAAATTGTTTAATAACTTTTTTATCGCTCTTATAAAAAATGGCATTTTCTCCCAATCCTTCAGTCTGAACCGCAAAATCTGCAAGTCCTAAGTATGGTTTTCCTATATAGAAAGCCTCCTGCTGAATAGTTGCACTGTCAGTTGCTATAAATTCAGCACCCTTCAATAATTTTAAAAACTGTGGATAGGCTATATGGGATACGATTTTAATTTTTTTTGCTCTGCTACCTAACTCTAACGACTTGATAATCTGAACTGTTAATGGATGATTCAATAGCACACAATCAAGATTTTTATCCGCTTGAGTAATTACAAATTCCATCATCTTTTTAGTCCACTCTCTTTTAAATAATATATGCTCTTGTCTATGAACAATTAAAATGTAGTACTTCCTGGATTGAAAACCAGGTAAACTTTTTGTTTTTTGATTAAAAGCCCACCAAAAACTCTCAATATTAGTATTAAAGTTAGTACTTATTTTTTCTCCCTTAAAATTTCTGATGTTTTGAAGAGCCCAATCAGTAGGAGCAAACATCACATCAGCTAATAAACTATTAATATGCTTGCAAATTTCCTCTGGGAAAGGTTCTAAATAGTTATTTGAAAAATACCCAGCCTCAATATGTATCAGTTTCAAACCAAGAATTTTGGCAATTACTGCTCCAATCGTTGAGGTTACAGTGTCGCCATGAATAATAAAGTAACTATTTTGTTTGTTCAAACCAGCAAACAGTTTTCTTAATTTAAAAATTCCCTTTAGCAAGGTGGTTAGGGCCCAAAAGAAAAAAATAATTGTTGAGGATTTATTGACCTTTTTATTAATAGTCAAAACTGGAGCTATATCCCCTAAATATTTTTTGAAATCACCATAATTAACTACATTCTGACCTGAATCAATAATATCAAAATGTATATTTCTTCTCTGAAGCTCTTTAAATACAGGGGTCAGTTTACCAAACTCTGCAACTGTACCAATAAAAAAATATATCCTCTTCTGAAGCTTTTTCATTTGCGCTTAGCAGCTCTAATAAATACTCCTACACCTGAATTTTTAGGCTGATATAAATCATTTAGTTTATCTATCAATCCAAAGAATCCAAATCCAATATTTACCCAAAGTGGTCTTTTAACATTTATTTTATATTTACTAACCTTAGAAACAACATTTGAAGGTAATGCTCCTCCATAAATAAGCCTGGCTGCAAAATTAACTAAATGATGGTTAAAAGGCAAACACCAAAATGTCAGAGATTTTTTATTTAAAACCTCAAACTTGGCTTTTTTAATAACTTCTTCAATCTGCTCTGGCTTATACAGTCTCAAGTGATTAAACCACAGTCCAGCCCAAAAACCATCTTTAATATGACTCCCCGTAAACGTTTCCAAACATTTATTAACCGGATCCCAAAAAAAAGGATAATTGGCATTTGGGACCGTTAAGCACAAAACTCCCCCAGGTTTTAAAACCCTAAGAACTTCTTTTAATCCCTTAACATCATTGGGTAAGTGCTCTGCCACCTCAGACATAACAACTTTATCAAAAAAATTATCTTTAAATGGTAATTTTTTCATCAAATCAGCTTGGAGTAATTTTATTTTTTTACCACTTAAGTTTACTTTTGCGGATTTAAGAGCAGCTGGATCAAAATCAGAACCATATAAAGTAAGCTTCACTCCTAGATTTGATAGCAAAAATAAATAAAACCCATCACCACAACCAATATCTAAAATCCTCTCATTATTTTTTGGATCAATCCCTAAAATAATCTGACGAGCTCTTCTTTTAAGGGCCATATCTCCCACACCATTTAATAATATTTCTAATTTTTTTAATTGTGTTTTATGCATAGCTGTCAATTATTAATTGAATATTTTTCTCAGAATACCTTTGTTTAGCAAATTCCCGAGCTCTCCCTTTGTATGAGTTAAGTTTGTCTGGATGTTTATACATATTATTGATAGAACTTACAATGCTTTGTTTGCTCACATCTATCAATACCCCGACCTCCGTACTCATCGCCTCTTTTATTGCCCCTCTTTTGGACCCTATTACCGGAACCCCACAAGCCAAAGACTCTAATATGACTCTACCAAATCCTTCATCATGAATCGAAGGAACAATCAATAAATCAGCAGCATTATAATATATTGGTAAATCATCATTATTAATCTTCCCTACAAATACCAGTCTTTCAGATTTCCTAACCTTTTCTTTAATTTCTTCTTCCAGGGGACCCGTTCCTGCAATAACTATTTTAATTTTGCTAACAAGTGAGATAGAAGAGCTTATTAAAATCTCCACCCCTTTTTCTTTAATTAATCTCCCTACAAAAAGTACCACAAAATACTTTTCTAACCCTAATTTTTTCTTAGCAGATAATTTATTTAAAGGTTTAAATTTTTGAAGATTAATCCAGTAACAAAACCTTCTAATTTTTTCCTTTGACCCAATTAATCTTGCTATTTCATCAACAGACTGATCAGATAAACATAAAACAACATTTGATCCATTAAAAATAAAACGAGCGAAGTGATAGTACATTCCAACTTTAGGAAAATGATAAATAGAGTGAGTCGAGATAACTACTTTTTTATTAAATATCTTGCCCCAAAACACCCCAATAAAACCTGCTACCAAACCATGAGCATGAATTACATTAGGTTTATAAAATGCAATAGTAAAAGGAGCAAATATAAATAACCCAGGTAACAAATACAAAAACTCTAGCACTGGACTATTGACCAGAAAATAAAACAGCCCTGGTAACCAGGGTAATCTAAGAATTGTAAAATTACCATTTCTCTCATAGGTTTTCCCGCGAGTTTTAGCAACTAGGGGTTGATAGGTTAAAACAAAAACCTGATGGGCTTTTTTAATAAGACCTTGGCAAAGATCATCTAAATGTGTTTCCACTCCCCCAACATTTGGAGAAAAATGTGCGCTAAGTTGTAATACCTTCATAATTTTCCAATCAAAAAACCTAACCCACCACTAATTTGCTCAACCATCAGCATTACAAACATCGAAATACTCATTAAAGGTTGCCTTAAAAGCAGTCTCCAATTTCTATAATAAATAGGCCTCAATATATAAATAGTCTTAGCACTAAAGGGGGAGATCTTATTTTTATTTATATATACATGACTTTTTAATCCATAATAATATTTCTTCCGAGCCAAATCCCAAATATGATTAATATTTTCATAATGATTTATCAAAGACTTAATTCGAACAATCTTGTATCCTGCCTTCTTTATATTCTCAGGTAAATCCCAATCCTCAGGACCAGTAATTTTTTCATCATAGCCGCCCATCTCCCAAAATATTTTTTTTATAAAAAACCGAGCTGCATCAGTTGTCTCATCTCCTTCTAGATTATAAATATTTCTTTCAAAAGCTTTTACTTTTTCCCAAAACCTAAAACCAATTGCCCTCTCAGGAACTATCACAGCCGCATTATTTTTATCTCCATCAATTGCTACAACAGCATCTGCTACAACATTACGAGTCAATTCCATATCTGCATCTACAAAAAAAACCATGCCCCCTTTAGATTTTTTTGCACCAAAATTTCTCTGGGCAGATCTTTCCGGCCCAAAGTTATAAACTTTACTAGTATATTTTTTAGCTATTTCTTTTGTCTTATCCTCGGAATTATTATCTACAACAATTGTTTCTATATTCTTATACGATTGTTTATTAATGCTCTTTAGTAACCGCTCCAAAACAGCTTGCTCATTTTTTGTTGTTATTATGACTGAAACTAGTTTTTGCATGAAAGAGTTGTTAAATAAATTTTATTTTACGTGAGGCAAATATAACCATTTTAAGAAGTAATAACCCATGCTTGAACCGGCTGATATTTGTTTCACCATAAGTTCTAGCTTTATATCTAATTGGGATTTCCATTATCTTTAAATTCATTTTTGAGGCGCCAAAAATTAAATCAAAATCTCCAAAAGGATCAAAATCCCCAAAATAGCTTCGATTTTCACTAATATCTTGATAATCTCTTTTAAACAAAACCTTCGTCCCGTTTAGGGTGTCTTTAATTGGCTGATCCAGTAAAAAGGAAAAAGCTAAACTAAAAAACTTATTCCCAAATATATTTAAAATCCTCATAGCATCCTTTTCTAAAGGGTAAACCAGCCTTGAACCCATAACCAATTCCCCCTTTCTCTCTCTAATAGCATTATAAAATTTAGGCATATCCTCAGGGGTTGTAGTTAAATCAGCATCTAAAATCATTAAAACATCTTTGGAAGCTGCCTCAAATCCTTTTCTAACTGCATCTCCCTTACCAATACCTTTTCCTTGCTGGACAAGTTTTATATCCCTAACTCCTTTGTATTTTTGTATCACTCTCTTAATTTCTTCTAAAGTATTATCTTTAGAATTTCCCTCAACAAAAATTATCTCCATCTGACTACCCAGCTGAGGAGTGCGAAGTACTGCAGGTTCAATATTTCCAGCTTCATTCCTGGCAGGTATTATGACTGAAACTGAATAATCCTTATCTGCAAATAGCTTTGGGTTTATCCGAACAACAAAATATTGCACCAGACATAAATTTTTAATCAAAGGTAACTTAGCAATATATTTATTTAAAACTGTAGATATTATCGGAATATAAAAGGGAAACAGAATGCAATTACCTTTTTTAACCACTTCTAGGTTTGATAAAAATAATAAATTCTCAATATCTTTTGAAGACAACCAGTTCTGCTGAGGTTGGGGCATCTTCATTTTTAATTTCTCGGCCAGTCTTAAAAAAGGCTCCCATAAAAAATTGTAATAATTTATAACAATACGGGTGTTGGGGCTACTTACTTTATGAAGTTCTTCAAAAACCCTCTGGATATCAGACAAATCACCAATCAAATCAGACAATATTACATAGTCAAATTTTTCTTGAATTTTTAATGCATGGGCATCCCCCTTTAAAAACCTCACCTTCCCAAATGACTGTTTTTTCTTAACACTTGGAAATCTTTTTTTTGATATGCCAACTAATTTTGAAGATAAATCAATACCTAATCCCTTTATAGGATGAAGGCTTGCTAATAGATCACCCGTTGCACTTCCCAATTCTAGAATCTTTTTGTTTTTTGGAATTAAAAATTGATACAAAGAAGTCAGTTGAGTGTAATAATAACTATTTTTATTTCTCCAACCTAACCTTTGATCTGCCACTTCATTATAATGATCCTCAATTCTTCTAAGATGCTCCATTTTTTCTATATTTAAGATACCAGTTTATTGTTTTCTTTAAGCCCTGTTCAAAAGTTGTTTTAGCTTCAAATTTAAACTCATTTATTGCTCTTGAAACATCTAGCAATCTTCTTGGCTGACCATTTGGTTTAGTAATGTCCCAAACAATTTCCCCTTCAAATTTTAAATATTTAGCAATAATATTGACTAAGTCCTTTATTGAAATTTCAAAACCTGAGCCTAAATTAACTGGTTCCTCGCTATTGTAATGCATACTAGCCAAAACAATACCGCGTGCTGCATCCTCAACATAAAGAAATTCCCGGGTTGGAGTCCCATCCCCCCATACCTCAACATATTTTTTATTAGTTTGCTTTGCATCAATAATTTTCTTAATCAGGGCAGGAATAACATGCGAGCTATCGGGATCAAAATTATCACCTGGTCCATACATATTCACCGGTAACAAATATATTGAATTAAACCCATGTTGTTTCCTATATGATTGGGCCTGAACCAGTAACATCTTTTTGGCTAATCCATAAGGGGCATTTGTCTCCTCTGGGTATCCAGACCATAAATCCTCTTCCTTAAAGGGAATACTGGTGTATTTTGGGTATGCGCAAATTGTTCCCGTACAGACAAACTTTTTTACATCATTTACCCTTGATGCCTCCATTAGCTCCATCCCCATAATTGCGTTGTCATAAAAAAGAGTGCCGGGCAAATCCCGATTTTTACCTATGCCTCCAACATTTCCCGCAAGATGAATGACTACGTCCATATCCTTTGTGACTTTGCGACAATTAGACCTAACCCTTAAATCCATCTCTTTTGACCTTGGAACTACTAAATTTTTTGGATCTAATCCCATTTTAAGCAGTTTATCCACTACATATTTACCTAAAAAACCTGACCCACCTGTTACTAATACTTTTTTATCTGACCAAAATTTTGCAGACGAAACTTTTTTACTCATGATTTTTACCAATAATTCTAATTAATTTTATACTCTTATCCACTGATTTTTTCCAGCTAAATCTTTTAGCCCAATCCTTTGCATTTTTAACATATTCAGGATATTTTTCTTTTGAACTCACAAATCTTATTGCCTCCTCTGCCATGTTCTTTGGTGAGTGCTCACGACAAATAACGCCAGTTTTACCATTTATAATCGAATCTCTAAGTCCTGACACATCATAACTAATTGTTTGAGTACCTACAGATGCAGCCTCAATCACTACCAGTCCCCATCCTTCCCGAATAGAAGGGTTTAACAATACATGGGATTTAGAAAGCAATTCATATTTCTTTTTCTCATTAACAAATCCCCAAAAAATAATATTATCCTTTAGCCCTTTTTTATTTGCCTTTCTTTTCAGAAATTGTAAATATTTTTTCTCTCCATTACCCATTACCCAAAACATAATTTTTTTATCTCCCATTTTTTTATTTATCAAGGAAAATGCCTCAATTGCATCTTCAATGCCCTTATCTTTTGCAAGCGATCCTAAATAACTAACAGTGGTGGTCTTTTCTTTTTTAGGCAACTTATACTTTGGTATATCTGTACCATTATTAATTACTGTTATATTATTTTTTGGTATATCCCATTCAATTAACTCTTTTTTAGTTGATTCTGAAACTGTCAAAAAAGGTATACCTTTGTACAACATTTTAAAGATAAATGGCTCAAACAACTCACCAATTATCCGAGGTAGCAAATTGAGAGGAAAAGGCCAAGGCTTTCCAGCACAGTGGGATCCGAAGCTTGGAATTCACGTGACTTGAAGTCGCGGC